>OLNL01000619.1_pt1 | contig 38092 bp, 29 predicted proteins | sample 1672181 | NCBI WGS metagenome assembly OLNL01 (sample SAMEA3136656, study PRJEB25190) | human gut metagenome | biome: human gut; feature: human-associated habitat; material: faeces | place: Austria | collected 2013
GGATCGTGGAGATCGTTCCTGCAAAGCTTGCAAACACGGCGGGCATGATGGGAGCGGTCAGCCTTGCGGAAAAGTTACTTGCGCAGTAAGATGATTGTGTACAATATATCTGTTTGGAAAAAGATTTTTTAGATGACAGCACAGGGAGGATGAGACAATGGATCAGAAAAATATATTATGTTTTGGAGATTCCAACACTCATGGATATAATTCCAAAACCGGAGGACGTTTCACAGTAGAGGAACGCTGGCCAAAACTTTTACAGAGAAATTTAGGCGATGATTACTATGTGATCGAGGAGGGCTTAAGTGGACGGACCACGTCTTTTGAGGATCCTGTTTTTGAAGGGTTGAGCGGATTGAATGCAATTTATCCGTGCATGATGACACATGAGCCTCTCGACCTTGTGATTATTATGCTTGGTACAAATGATACAAAAGACCGGTTTAATGCAAATGGATTTATCATCGGAAAAGGTCTGGAGCGCCTGACACAGAAAGCGATCGACACGCATGCTGCATGGCGTAATAAACCGAATATTCTTCTGGTAGCCCCGCCGCCAATCCACCCGGATTATGCAAAAACGGCTGTTGCAGGAGAGATGGGTGACAAATGCGTGGAGCGTTCCAGAGCACTTGCCAAAGAATTTAAGGATGTTGCAGACCGGTTAGGATGTCATTTTATAGATGCCGGTTCCATACCGGGCATTGAGATGTATCCTTATGACTGGATGCACTTAAGCCTTGATAGTCACAGGATTTTTGCGGAGTATCTGGCAGAGTATCTGCCGAAGATTGTGTGATAGATGTTCTATTTTGGATAATAACCGGATCATCAGGACAAAATATATAATTGAAAGAATAGAAATGGTTTCATGAGAATTTTCATGAAACCATTTTGTCTTGCGTACAGAACAATAATTTGACAATATTGTCTTATATACAGAACAATAATATATCGATATTGTCTTATACACAGAACAGAAATATATCAATATTGTCTTGCACACAGAACAAAAATATATTAATATTGTCTTATACACAGAACGAAATAATGGTAAAATTGTCTTACAGACAGAAAGGAGTGCCGTATGAACAGAGATTATTTAAAGCAGATTATGATTGACCAAAAGGAAACTTATTTAAATAATCCAATGATAAAGAGAGACTATCCATTGGAAGACAATGTAAATTATTGCTTTGTTGGAATTAGAAGAACTGGAAAATCCTATATGATGTATCAGCAGATTAAGCATTTGCAGGAAAATGGAATTCCTCTCAAACAGATTGTTTATGTAAATTTTGAAGATGAAAGACTTTTGGAACTGTCAGCAGACGATCTGAACCTGATCCTGGAAATCGGACTCGAAATGTCTGGCGCGGACAATAAACCATATCTTTTTTTGGATGAGATTCAAAACGTGGAAGGCTGGGAAAAGTTTGTCCGCCGGATAGCAGACATGAAATATAGAATTCATATTACTGGAAGCAACAGCAAGATGCTAAGCAGTGAAATTGCATCTACACTTGGCGGTAGATTTATGATAGTAGATATATATCCATATTCGTTCCCGGAATATCTGGCTGCACAGGGGAAGGATAAAAATTATCTGGAAGTGCTCAGCACAAAAGACAGGGCAGAAGTAGTTGGAATGTGTGATCAGTATGTAAAATACGGTGCTTTTCCGGAATTGGTCGATATCAGAAACAAGCGGGAATATTTAAATAGCATTTACCAGACCATTTATCTGGGAGATATTATAACCAGAAATAAAATAACTAATGATTTTGCAGTAAGATTGATTTTGAAGAAGATTGCGGAATCAGTTACAAAACCATTGTCCTTTAACAGGCTGAGCAACATCTTAAAGAGTGCAGGAGCAGTACTCGGAAAGCAGACAGTGATTAATTATGTCGGTTATATGATGGACTCTTATATGTTGTTCACATTGCAAAATTATGCGTCAAAGCTGGTGGAAAAAGAGACTTCGCCAAAATATTATTTTATGGATACCGGCTTGTTAGGGCTTATGCTTATGGATTGCAGTTCAGCGCAGTTGGAAAACCTGGTCGCAATAGAACTGATTCGACGTTATGGACGGGAAAATGTATTTTATTTTGAAAAAAACGTTGAAATTGATTTTTATGTTCCAGAAGAAAAACTTGCAATTCAGGTAAGCCTGCAGGTCTTAGACCAGATAGATACAAGGGAACGGGAAATCGGAGCATTTGTAAAATTAAAAAACTTTATTGGTGATGCAACCTGCTTACTGATTACAAATAGTGAAGAGGAAGAACTTGACTATGAAGGAGTTCACGTAAGCGTTGTTCCGGTCTGGAAGTGGCTATTGCAGAATAGAAAACAGGATATATAAAATTATGTAAAAAATAAAACGGCAGATGTATTGAAATTACATCTGTCGTTTTATCATGAGCTTACAATAACCTGTAAATAATAATTGCAATCACAATCCCCAGAATACCGGCTACTGTGATATCAACCGTAAATCCGAATGTCAGAACCAAAATCCCCAGATCTAACACCATTGGATTGACGAACCCAAAGCTCTGACCATAATTAAGCCAGCTTAAAGCAGGAACGCCCGCACATAACTTTCCGATAAGACCGCCTAACACGACACCGACAAGGATCAGAAGGACTAATGCCCAGTTATTTTTCCCTAATACACCTCTGCTCATATTCCATTTCTCCTGAGTTCATTATTTTAAGTAATCACTGATACGTAAAATACTATCCATATTATAAAATAGATTCTGAAATTAAGATATATTTTTTGCAAATTTATTTATGTCCCTGTCTGTAGCGGATGAATGATAACACAGCAAAAAGCAGGATCACGCCGGCTGCCATTGTGAGGAATACGTTCTTTGTGAATCCGGCAACCAGATAGGCAATCACGCAGCAGCCACCGACCGTCAGGGCGTAAGGAAGCTGTGTGGATACATGGTCTACATGGTGGCATTGTGCACCGGCGGAGGCCATGATCGTTGTGTCGGAGATCGGTGACATGTGATCTCCACAGACAGAACCGGCAAGGGAAGCTGCAATGCAGACAACGAGCATCGGATCTGTTTCCGGGAACATAGCGGTAACGATCGGAATTAAAATGCCAAACGTTCCCCAGGAAGTACCGGTTGCAAAAGCAAGTCCGCTTCCAACCAGAAATAATATAGCCGGGAAAAGTGAGGTTGCAGTCATATTGCCGGAGAGCATGCTGCTCACAAAGGCGCCGGCTTCTAATTTTGTACTGCAGAAACCGCCTAACGTCCAGGCCAGAACAAGGATCAGGATCGCAGAAACCATCATCTTAAATCCCTGCGGAATACACTCGGCAAATTCACTGAATGTGATCACGCGGCGTGGCAGGTACAGCAAAAACACAAACACTAATGTAATGAAGGAACCCATCACAAGTCCCATGGATGCATCGCAGTTTGCAAAAGCGTTGATGAAGCTCTCGCCCTCAAAGAAACCACCTGTATAAATCATGCAGATAATGCAGCTTGCAATCAGGAAAATGACCGGAAGAACAAGGTCGATCACCTTTCCCTTTGCGGAAATAATATTTTCTTTTACATTTTCATAATCGTTTTTGCCGGAGAAAAGATCACCTTTTGCGGCATTTTCTTCAAACTTTTTCATCGGACCATAATCAAGTCCGGTCACACCCATGAAGATCACCATCAGAATGGTAAGCCATGCATACAGGTTAAATGGGATCGTCTGCAAAAACAGAGAGAAACCATCTCCGTTTGTGTATCCGGTGACTGCGGCAGCCCAGCTTGAGATCGGTGCGATAATGCAGATCGGAGCTGCGGTTGCGTCAATGATATAAGCCAGTTTCGCACGGGAAATCTTCTGCTTGTCCGTGACAGGACGCATGACATTTCCAACGGTCAGACAGTTGAAATAATCATCGACAAAGATCACGACACCGAGCGCAAATGTGGAAAGCAGAGCACCGGATCTGGTCTTGATCTTATTGCCTGCCCATTTTCCGTAAGCGGCAGAGCCGCCGGCTCTTGTCATCAATGCAACAATAATGCCAAGAAATACGAGGAAAATCAGAATGCCGACGTTCCACGAATCCCCCAGTTTTTCCATCATAACTTCAAAAATTGCCTCGATCGTTCCAACCGGACTGAAATTTGTATATAAAAGAGCTCCGGTTACGACACCAATAAATAACGACATATAAACTTCCTTTGTGATCAGCGCAAGCACAATGGCGATCACCGGCGGAAGCAGCGCCCAGACAGTACCAACAAAATCCATAATTCCTCCTTGTTTTTTCGAAGAAAAAATCCGAGTCTCATTGGACGAGGAGAGGATTTTTCCTCCTTGTTTTGCGAAGCAAAAACTCCGAAGCATTGCCCCGGAGCCAATATTCTATAATAAGTATATATGATTTTGTGTGAAAAGGAAACAAAAATTTGCTTTAATTGATAAAAAATACAAAAGTTTAGTAAAAATATACAAAATGAAGATCTGCAATTCTACAGATCATCAGACTGTCCGTAAGGTATCGGATAGACAGATGTCATTCCGGTAGAAATCAGTTTGCTGATAAGTCTTGCCATCTCCTCCGGTGTCTCCTTTTTGCCATGAGCCAGCCATGACTCGATCAGACCGGAGCAGCCGGAAACGAGAAAACTGCTGAAATATTCATAAGTTGGCAGAAAATCAGCCGAATGATGCGCAACCATCCATTCGTGTATGTATTGGTGTTCAAACAATTTCTTGATCTTGACAGAAAAAGAAATATCGCCATTGGGACTCAGCAGTGCACAGCACAGATTAGAGTTTTGGTCAATGATCTGAAAAATTTCGACAAACAGCGGATAAGGAAAATCCGGAGTATGATCCGGGTGATAATTTTTGAAGACCTGCTCAAACTGTTCTAAAAGCCCCTGCTCGGTCTGCTCCAACATATCATAAATATCTTTGTAGTGCAGGTAAAAAGTGCCGCGGTTGATGTCAACAGACTCGCACAATTCTTTTACGGTGATATCCTTGATACTTTTTTTCAGCATAAGGGAGGTGAGTGCGTGTACAAGCAGATAGCGGGTACGCTTGATACGGCGGTCCGTTTTTGTTTCCATATATAATGTGAGATCCTTTCATATAAAATGTGATGTTATTGTCTGGTATTTTTTCTGGAGTTATGATTAAAAATTTATAATCCTAAAAATTTTCTGAAATAATCAACACAGTGTACATAATATGTCAATTAACAAACAGTTTTGAAAAATATGTTTATTGAGTAAACCAGATGCCCTTATTATAATAATGCAGTATAAAATAATCAACACAATGTTAAGTATAGTGAAATGAATCAGCGGTAAAACAACTGCTGTTTTGCTGTGTAAGAAAAATGATTCAGATGTAACATGAAAGAGGATGAATATGGAAGAAAAACAGGAAAAAGAAAAAGGGAATTTCTGGCTTACCGTCGCTTCCTTTATTGTAAATAAGCGGAAAGCAATCGAAATTCTGTTTGTTTTGGCAATGATTTACAGTGTTCTTTCTATTAATAAGGTGCAGGTCAATCAGGATATCACATCCTATCTGCCGGCAGACAGTGAAACGAGGATCGGGCTGTCACTGATGGAGGAGCAGTTCACAACTTATGGCAGTGCCAAAGTCATGGTCTCGAATATCACCTATGCGCAGGCGGAAGATCTGGTTGACGATCTGGAAAATATTGAGGGCGTGAAGCAGATTGAATTTGATGATTCTAAGGATCATTTTACAGGTGCGGATGCGCTGTTTAGTGTGACGTTTGACGGAACGGAGGATGAACAGATCAGCAAAGATGCGCTTGAGGAAGTAAAAGAGACACTGGATGGTTATGATGTCTATGTTTCGTCCTCTGTTGGTGAGGAGGAGCGCAGTGCAGAGTCTCTTTCGCAGGATATGAATATTATTCTTGTGCTGGCGGTTGTCATCATTGTTGCGGTGTTGATGCTCTCCACAAAAGCATATCTGCAGATCCCGGTATTACTGATCACATTTGGTGTGGCGGCTGTTTTAAACATGGGCACAAACTACTGGTTTGGAACGATCTCATCTGTCACAAATTCCATTGCCGTTGTGCTTCAGCTGGCACTGGCAATCGACTATGCCATTATTTTGTGTGACCGTTTCATGGAAGAACATGAGACGCTGGATGCAGAGGAAGCGGTGAAAGTGGCACTCTCCAAGGCGATCCCGGAGATCAGCTCGTCCTCCCTTACCACGATTTCCGGCATGGTTGCGATGATGTTTATGCAGTTCCGGCTGGGCTACGATATGGGTATCATTCTGGTAAAAGCGATCATACTCAGCCTGATTTCCGTTTTCTTCCTAATGCCGGGCGTGCTTTTGATTTTTGCAAAAGGAATTGATAAAACCCATCACAAATGCTATGTACCAAAAATTACGTTTGTAGGTAAATTTGCAAATCTGACCAAATACATCATTCCGCCGGTTTTTATCGTGTTTCTGGTATTTGCATTTTGGGAATCTAATCACTGCCAGTATATATATGACACGAATTCCATTGTCAGCGCAAAAAAGAGTGAATCAAAAATTGCAAGTGAAAAAATTGAGAATACCTTTGGTGCCAGCAATCAGTTGGTTGTCATGGTTCCAAAAGGGGATTATGATTCCGAGAAAAAGGTATTGGGAAAAATTGAAAAACTGGATTATGTAAACTCGGCATTGGGACTTGCAAATGTGGCGATCAATGATGATTATATGCTGACGGATAAGCTGAACCCAAGACAGTTTGCAGAGTTGACGGATCTGGATGTAGAAGTTGTACAGATTTTGTATACAGCATATGCATACAATGAGGAGCAGTATGGTCCGGTATTTACCGGCATTGATGATTATGAGGTGCCGATCATTGATATGTTCCTGTTCCTGTATGACCAGTATCAGGAAGGATATGTGACATTAGATGCAGATCTTGACGATCAGCTTACGTCCTTATATGACACGCTGCATGATGCGCAATTACAGCTGCAGGGAGATGACTATTCCAGATTTGTATTAGATCTGTCACTTCCGGCGGAAGGGCAGGAAACCTACGATGCGATGGATGAGATCCGGGGTATTGCGGCGAAATATTTCGGAAAAGACAATGTCATTCTGGTAGGAAACTCCACGAGTGACCATGATCTGGAATCTTCCTTTGCATCGGATAATATCGTGATCAGCGTATTGACGGCACTATTTGTTATGATCATCCTGTTTTTCACGTTCCAGTCAGCAGGGCTTCCGGTGCTTCTAGTACTCACCATACAGGGAAGTATCTGGATCAACTTTGCAGTTCCGGCAATGAGGGGACAGACAATATTCTTTATTGCGTACCTGATCGTGTCTGCAATTCAGATGGGTGCAACGATCGACTATGCAATCGTTATTTCCAGCAGATACATGGATCTGAAACAGAGAATGCCGATCAAAGATGCGATTACTGAATCCTTAAATCAGGCATTTCCAACTATTTTTACTTCCGGAACAATTTTGACCTGTGCAGGATTTTTGATCGGTGAGATTGCATCCGATCCGACGGTTGCCTCCATTGGTGTGGCTTTGGGACGCGGTACGTTAATATCCATTATTCTGGTTCTTTTTGTGCTGCCGCAGATCCTGCTGTTTGGTGATTTTATCATTGAGAAGACAGCCCTTGCCATGAATATTTCACGTCCTCAGAAGGAGGTTGCCGGCAGAGTGAGGGTGACCGGACATGTAAAAGGTTATGTACAGGGAGAGATTGATGCAGATGTTTCCGGTGTATTCCAGGGACAGATGAAAGTGTCGTTAGATTCGCACATACCGGGCAGACATGGAGAAGTCACACATGACGATACACAAAATCCAATGCTGCCGGGAATGACGCAGGATGAAAATGTGGCTGCAGAATCAGAGACAGCCGCAAAGGAAGAGCAGGAGGAGAAAAAGTCATGAAAAAGATGAGAATGAAAGTACTTGCCCTGTGTTTTTCCATGACACTGACCGTTTCTGCTCTGGCAGGAAACGGACGGTTGACCATACAGGCTGCCACCTCACAGGAAAGCAGTGGTACAAAAGAAACCACAGAAAAAGACAGCACAACCAGTGCGGATACGGCAGAAAATAAAAATCAGATCATCGAAATTGCCGATGAAAAGGCATTTGAAGAATTTTTACAGAACTGTCAGTATGACAGCTGGAGTGTTGGAAAAACGGTAAAACTTACCCATAATATTGATCTTTCGAAGGTTGATTTCAATGGTGTTGCATATTTCTCTGGGGATTTTGAGGGCGGCGGTCACACGATCAGTAATGTGAAGCTGCAGGTAAAAGGCTCGGATCACGGATTTTTCCGTTATCTGGGTAAAAGCGCAGTTGTGAATGATCTGAAGATCTCCGGTAAGATCACTTCAGAGGGAAGCTGTAAAAATATTGGCGGAATTGCCGGTGTGAACTATGGTACGATCGGGAACTGTTCCTTTGAAGGAACTGTCAATGGAAAAACAGCAGTCGGAGCGATCGCAGGGATCAACAAACCGACCGGAAAAATTGTAAACTGCAGGAGCAATGCAACAGTGACAGCCACCAATCAGACCGGAGGAATCGTTGGAAATAACGAAGGACTTGTGTCAGAGTGTACATCGGAGTGCAGCATCAATACAGATGAGCTGAAAACCACGATGGATATTGGAGGCGTTGACATTGGTACATTAAATCTCACAGGGCGTGTAATAGACCGGAATGATATGGGCGGAATTGTGGGTGTTTCGACTGGAATTGTCAGTGAATGCATCAATCAGGGAAAAATCGGTTTTGCACACACGGGTTATAACGTGGGTGGAATTGCCGGACGCCAGAGTGGAAAAGTCATCGACTGCCACAATGAAGGGGAAATCTACGGACGAAAAGATGTAGGAGGAATTGTCGGTCAGGCGGAGCCGTATATAGAATCGGAGTATCTGGATGATAAGGTAAATCAGGTGCAGGATTCGGTCAGTTCCATCAACACGACCTTAAGCAACATTGCTTCGACCATGAGTGATACCTCCACAGCAGCAAAGACCTATGTGGACAATCTGTCGGAGCAGTACCATAATTCTTCGAAAACTTTGTCGGAATCTCTGGGTTCCCTCTCAGATTCCATCGGGGAATCAAACCCGGAAGCGCAGCAGTACATGAATAATATTCATAATTCTCTGGATAAAATAGATAGTATCCAGGGAAACAATCATATTTTAAACAAAGAACAGGCAGAGGCGGTTTCAAAAGAATGGCAGAATATCAACAGTAATCTGTCCAACATTCGTGGAACAATCTCCGATTCCAATAAAACGGCAGAAGATTTTATGGATGATATTTCCAATCAGATAAAAGAGAAAGATACGAACGGCGATATTGATAAGCTGACGAACACAGTGGATGATGGAATCCAGTCTGTCACAAATGATGTGCAGAAGATCAGTAAGCAGATCAAAAGCATTCAGAATACGGTTGGAGATACGCTTTCTGTGGTGACAGGCGATGAGGAGTATATGGAAGATATCTCGTCCGCAGCCAGCGCAAAAGATACAGATGGTGTTGTTTCGGGAAGTGTAAACCGCGGAATGGTCAATGGCGATCTCAATGTGGGTGGAATTGTCGGAACGATGAACATTGAATATGATCTCGATCCGGAGTTTGATCCTGATCTTACAGATTCTACGGACATTACACTCCGTTCTACCGTGAATAATGTTGTCATCCGCTGTAGCAACTATGGGGAAGTGACTTCAAAGAAAAACAGTGTCGGTGGTATTACCGGATTAGAAGAACTTGGACTGGTCTATGGAAGTGAAAGTTATGGCTCTGTGAAATCTGATACGGGGGATTATGCCGGAGGCATTGCAGGAAACAGTGTCAGTGCAATCGCCAACAGTTACAGTCTCTGTAATATAAATGCAAAGGATTATGTCGGAGGCATTGTCGGAAGCGGATATACCGTGAAAAACTGTGTTTCTGCATCTACGATCACAAGTGATGGGGAAGGTCTGGGAAGCATCGCAGGAACTGTGTCTGAAGAGGGCGAGGTAAAAGGTAACATTTTTGTGGGCGATGACCTTGATGGAATTGACAACATCAACTATGCTGGGATTGCAGATGAAAAAAGTTATGAAGAGGTCATGAAACTTGAGAATATTCCGGAAGGATTCCATAAAGTGAAGATAACTTTCCGGGCAGAAGATAATGTGGATATTGTAAAGACAATCGCATATAATGGAAGCTTCAGTGAATCTGATCTTCCACAGATTCCGGAAAAAGATGGTTACTATGCAGTCTGGCCGGAGGATCTGGTTGGAAAACCAATGACGGAAAATAAAACGGTGGAGGCAGAGTACAGCCGTTGGACAGAGAGTATCGTGGGAACGGAAGTGATAAACGACGCAAAAACAGAAGATACAGCTAGTGAAAGTTCCGATACAGAAAATGAAAAAGCAGTTTTCCTTCTGGAAGGGAAATTCTATGATGACACTTCCATCCAGATGGCAAAGTGTGACACAGATTTGCCGGACGGAGATGTCGTGTATGCTTACAACTGGAGTCTTGAACACCTGCATGACAAAATGTATGATACAGTAAAAGCACATTTTTATGTGCCGGACACTTCAGGAAAAAATGAGATCTGGTACAGAGAAACAGGCAGCGATGCATGGACATTGGCAAAAACCACAGAGGACGGCAGTTACCTTGTGGCAGACATTCCATACGAGGCGGCGTTTGCACTGGTATATACGGCGGCAGATCACACCTTGTATTATGCCGGCGGCGGTGCAGCGGTTGTATTGCTTTTGATCGTACTGATCATAAGAAAACGCCGGAAGCGTGCACAGAAAAAATAAAATGATTTGATAACACAGAGAGGCAGCTATGATATTTGAGACACATGCACATTATGATGATGAAAGTTTTAACGATGACCGTGAAGCATTGATCCGTTCCCTGCCGGAAAAAGGGATCGGCAGGATCATCAATGTCGGGGCTTCGATAGAGACAACAAAGACAACTCTGGAACTTGCTGCAAAATATGATTACATTTATGCAGCGGTGGGCGTACATCCAAGTGACATCAGCGGGTTGAATGAAGAGACATTTGCCTGGTTAAAAGAGCAGGCATCTCTTCCAAAGACTGTTGCGATCGGTGAGATCGGACTGGATTATTATTGGGATAAAGAGCCGGAGGTGCAGAACGCACAGCGTTACTGGTTCAGACGGCAGATGGAACTTGCCAGGGAAACCAACCTTCCGGTGATCATCCATTCCAGAGATGCAGCAGCCGATACTATGGAAGTGATGAAAGCGGTTCACGCAGAGGAGATACCGGGTGTCATCCATTGCTATTCCTACTCCAGAGAGATGGCACAGGAATTTATCAAAATGGGTTACTACATCGGTGTCGGTGGCGTCGTCACATTCAAAAACGCAAAAAAACTGAAAGAGACAGTGGAAGCAATCCCATTGGAGCGCATTTTACTTGAGACGGACTGTCCTTACATGACACCGGAACCGCACCGCGGCACGAGAAATGATTCTTCCAATATTCCGTTTGTGATCGCAAAAATCGCAGAATTAAAAGGAATCACAGCGGAGGAGGTCGAGCGTGTGACGGAGGAGAATGCGGTAAGGTTATTCACAAAAGTGTCTTAATTCCACAGCATCCTTCCAGAACCGTTTCGGAATATTCTGTGCCTGTAATTCGGGGTTGGTGCGTGCTTCAATCGCAATACTGTCGAAAAAGGCCAGCCACAGTTTCTGGAATCTTGCTTCATTTTCAGAATAGTTCTGAAGAAGTTCGGTATTGATGTCCGAAGCATCTACAAGCATATAATTCTTTCCGGCGCGGTGGACTGCCGCAAGCTGGTGGGTTTCATCGTAAATCATAAAATTTTCCTGCGGAAAACGATCCGTAAAATGCTCTGCTAAAATTGGCAGGGCATTATTTTTGGGATGGATCGTGGAAAACAGAATACCGTTCTGCAGTTCCGAAAAGCGCAGAAAACCTTTCAGGTGGTGGGCTTCGGAGACTGTGGCTCTGGACAATTCAAAGACACGGTAAATATAAGGATTACTCAGTGAATCCAATACACGGGCACCCTTTGGTGAATAAAGTGCGGCAACGATCGTCTGATACACGGCGTTCGCTTTGTCCATCTTCTTCTTGCCGGAAAGATCAATGGATAAAATAGCAGTAAGGATTGTCTCGTAAAAATCGTGTCCAAGCTTCCGGTTTAGCGTAGAAACAACTTTTCCGGCTTTTTCAGAGGATGGTGCGACGGTGTGGTAGTCGCAAAACAGCTCGTAATTATCCGGCTGGCCGGATACCAGATAAATATCAGCGTGGGAGCATCTTTCCTGAATCTTTAATTCCCAGGCATCGTATACGCCGGTCAATATTCCGTTTGGTGTGTTTTCACAGATAAATACATGCATAATGTCCTGCTCCTGTCTTGAGGAAAATATTCAGGGAAATAAAAGTTTTACATTTATCTACGACAGCGGAAGCGGCTCCGTGGATAAGCCGGTATCGAACAGGCTCAATTGTTGATAACCGCTCTCACGGATCTCACGTGGTATCTGTGTCTTATCGCTCATCAGATTGCGGCAGATATAATCTTCTTCCAGCTTCGTGTGGTACATCATCCTGCCGGAGCAGGTGATAAAATAAAGAGCGCGTTTCAACACAACACCTATCTTCTTCAGATTGGCAAAATCGAGGGTGCTGTGACGTCTTGCTTTTACAATGCGGCTGGCAGACTTATAGCCAATACCCGGGACACGGAGCAGCATATCATAGTCTGCACGGTTGATCTCGACCGGAAAATATTCCAGATGCCGGATCGCCCAGTCACACTTGGGGTCGAGAAAAATGTTAAAGTCCGGCCGCTCCGGACTTAAAAGCTCGTCGGCTTTAAACTTATAATAGCGGAGCAGCCAGTCTGCCTGATACAGACGATGTTCCCGCAGGAGCGGCGGACCGCCGGGCAGTGCAGGAAGATTGCTGTTGTGGGTGACATTCACAAAGGCAGAATAGAACACTCTCTTTAAATCAAATTTCTGATACAGATTCTCGGCAATGCTCACAATCTGGTAATCGTTTTCCGGGGTTGCGCCGATGATCATCTGTGTGCTCTGTCCTGCGGGTACGAACTTCGGGGCATGCCGGTAAAGAGCAACTTCATTCTTATTTTCCGTAATACCGTTCTGAACCATGCGCATTGGCTTCAGGATAGTATTTCTCGACTTGCAGGGCGCAAGCTTTTTCAGGCTGTCTGCGGTAGGCAGTTCCAGATTGATGCTCATACGGTCAGCCAGAAAACCAGTTTTTTCAATCAGCAGAGGATCAGCGCCGGGAATCGCTTTCACATGGATGTAACCGTTAAAATGGTGCGCTGTGCGCAATTTATAAAGGGTCTGGTATAAAAGTTCCATCGTATAGTTGGGGCTTACCATAATGCCGGAACTTAAAAAAAGACCTTCAATATAATTCCGCCGGTAAAATTCCATCGTCAGTTCGCAGACTTCCTCCGGGGTAAAGGCAGCCCGCCGGACATCGGAGTTACAATTATTCTGGCAGTAAGAGCAGTTAAAAATACATTCGTTTGTAAATAAAATCTTGAGAAGGGAAACACACCGCCCATCTGCGGAAAAAGTATGACAGATCCCACAGGAAATGGAGTTGCCAAGGCCGATACCGTTACCACTGCGGTCCACACCGCTTGACGTGCAGGCGACATCGTATTTTGCAGCGTCTGAGAGAATCGTAAGTTTTTCCATCAGTGACATATTTTGCTGGATTTTCATCTGGATGTGATCTCCTCCAATCAAAAAAATAAAATAGAACATACGTTCGATAAAATGAGAATACCACATCCGGAAAAAGAATGCAAGAGAAAAAGACTGCCAATTTCTGGACAAAAAATCCTCTCATAATCCTGATTCCTTAGTTTTTCAGAATTATGAGAGGATGTGTCTTATGAATGGAGTTGTATTTCTGCGTATTTAGCTGCAACACGTTTGCCACTGAATGCAATCCCGAAAAGTCCAATCTTTTTTATGCCATGATATTCCATATCGGTAGAATATTTTTTGCTTTGGATCTGTTGTATCGCACTTGACGCAGAATCAGCAAGTTCGGTATCTGAAAGGTTTTTTCCAGCTTTAAATTCAATAATATAGCCCAATTGGGATTTATCTTTTGGCTCAAGCTGTATATCAAAACGCCCTTCGCCGGACTCTCTGTTGGAAGAGATATAATATCGGTCTGAGAGTATTGCCAACATTCCGAAAACAGTTCCGTGATAAAAATTTTCGTTTGTAGTGTCAAAAGTACTGGCAGACTGCAAGAGATATTTTTGCAAGGTGTCAGTGAAAAGAGTAGTATCACCTGTTCGAAGAGCAAGTTCGAAATCTCGGAGCAGGGAGCCGTTAAACAAGGTATTATAATTATCCAAAATCTCTTTCTGGAAAACACTTTTTATCTCGCGGTTAGGCAGCTTGAGAGAACAAATCGGGTTGTCATTAAATTCACTGATCACACTTGTGGCACGCAGATATCCGGCGACAAGCAGAAAGCTGTAGATTGTGTCAGAGTCAGCATTTACCTCCGGGTAAATAATATCCGTATTAATAATGGATTGCACTTCTTTTCCCTGCAGTAAAAGTGAGAGACTTTCGTACACTTCTTTGTCGGAACTGCGGATGAGTTCACCAATAATTTCATTGCCGCTTGTTCGGGACCAGAAAGCCTTTGGTTTACAGTTATTGTTAAAATAATTAATCACAGACCACGGATTATATATTTCTGTATTTCCGAAGAGATAACCGTCATACCATTCTTTAATTTCTGAAAGTTTTTCTGCCATTCCATAGTAAGCTGCCATATTTGATATATCGTTTACGGTAAAACCGAAATACTCTGAGTACTTGTCATCCAAAATCGTGTTTACAACAAGATTATTTAAACCACTGAATAAACTTTCTTTTGCAATGCGGAGTATTCCAGTCAAAATGCCAAATTCCAGATTCTCATTGTCTTTTAAAGCGGAGGAGAAAAGATTCCGCATAAAACCGACAACTTCATTATAATAATGATATAAGTGTCCTTGCTGGATTGGCGTGTCGTACTCATCAATAATAATAATAACTTTCTGGTTATAATGTGTGGCAAGTAAAGAAGAAAGTTTGCCAAGAGCAAACTGATAATCGGTAGAATCGGCGACATCATTTATGAGATTGTGAATGTATTTTTTGTCGTATTCATTAATTGCTTTGCTTGATAAAAGTTCTATATGGCGAAGAAATTCTTCTTTTAAGGTAAAACACAGACTGCGGTACATATCAGTCCAGTTAGTCTGATGTGCATCTTTAAAAGACAGAAAAATGACCGGATAAGTCCCCTGAAGCTGCTTGTAAGCATCTCCGCAATTCCAGATTTTTTTATCTGAAAAATATATGGATGTATCTGTGGATGTTTTTTCAAAATAGGTTCGGATCATGTCCATGGTAAGTGTTTTCCCAAAACGGCGCGGTCTTGTGAAAAGATAAACCTTGCTGTGGTCGTCAATTATATCTTTTATGAGAAGCGTTTTGTCGACATAATAGCATTCTTTGGAAACTTCTTTATACGAAGTGATTCCAACCGGACATGGAAGTAATCTGCCGGACAAAGGTGGGTTTTGTTTGTTTCGAAGGATTTCCGGTTTTGTTGTATCAGAAGGGATCAACCAGTATCTTCCTTCTTTGTATGCACCGTTAATAAAACCGGCAGTGCAGAGCTGATTTACCCTCCGGGGAGTAATTCCCCAAAGCTGGGCAATATCTTTTGCCTTCAAAAATTTTTTATCCATTATAATCCCTCCATTGCATATGCAATCATTCTATATTTCCTATAATATGATATTTTTGGGAAATTAACAAGAAATAAAAATATAATTTCCTGAAAACGGGAAATTAATGAGAAATAAAAACATAATTTCCCGAAAAAGGGAAATACAAGAACTAAACAGCCCGTGCAACACTGCTAAATTATAAATACTGTGCCATTTATTAGAAAAACTACTATAAAACCTCTGATTTTTCAAAAATTAGTTCTTTTTATAACACTTTATGTAACGCCCTGAATGTTATAGTTAGTATAACAAAAAGGATAAATATGTTTTTTTGCAGCCTTGGCAAAAGTGCAGCGAGATAAACATTAAAATGGAAGGAAGAGGTTTATACAGATGAAAAAGGAAATGATGGAAAACGCTACAGGCGTAAAATTAACCAAAAAAGCCAGCAAAAACGTGATCAGATCATTATCGGTCGGACTGGCAGCAATGATGGCATTATCTACTCCGATTGCAGCATTTGCTGAGGATGCAGATGGACAGAATAGCAGTGAAACAACACCGGAAGAGAGTACAACAACTGTAACAACACAGAAATCTGCAGCAGAACAGGTGGGAGAAGTTCAGAAAGCCGCTGAAGAAACGAGCAAAACAACAGAAGCAGCAAAGGATGCGGTAAATGCAGCAGTTGATACAACAATTGCGGATGACAGTGGCGCAGACCAGACAACAAAAGATGCAGCAGGCGTATTGGATGCTACCGCAAACGGAACATTCGAAGGCGGTACAGATGTGAATGTGGCAGAAGAAATAGTTGACAAAACAATGGATCGCATAAAAGATGCGTCAGATGCCGCAGCAGATACCGACGCAGCTCTTGATAAGGCAGATAAAAAAGCAGATGAGGCAAATACAATTGCGGATGATGCAAAGAAAGAGCAGCAGGAAGCACAAGACGCATTTGATAAAGCACAAGCCGGAATTGATTCTGCAACAGACATTGAGGATGCGAAGAATGCTTACGATCAGGCAGCTGGTATTGTAGGCGATGCACAGAAAGCGTATGAGACTGCCAAAGCAGCTTATGACAGCAAAGTAGCCGAATACAATACAGCGTTAGACGAGCTTAAGGCGGCACAGGCAGCTTATGATATAGCAGTTGCCGAAGCAAGTACCGAGGCAGCGGCAGCCGCAGCAAATCTTGCAGCAGTTCAGGAGAAAGCGAAGGCTCTTCAGGAGGCAGCAGAGGAAGCAAAAACAGCAATTCCGGAGCTTACCGATGCACAGAAAGCAGCACTTGAGATCATCGCTCTGGAAAAAGAACGTGCAGGGGATACCTCCACAAACTGGAGAAAAGAAGATGAGCTGTTCAAAGTGATCCTTAAGAATTACTACATTCCGGAACTTGCCAAGGGAGAACTTGTTGACTGCAAGTGGACCTGGAATCGGAATGATAACAAAAACTATTGTGAGGTGACATACAAAGATGTGGCAGGTGCCCCACACACCGTATATCTGAACTACAAGCTCAACGATACCCGCGATGATCTTGTTATTTTCGAGAAGGCAGAAGAAGTGGTTTCCTATGATGTGAAGGGCACAGACGGAAGCCTTGCATTCAATATCAATGCAGAGAACTTCCCGGCAGATAAGCTTCAGAATGATCAGGATACCGCAGTTTACGAGAATAACGGAGTGGTATACACAATCGTAAATATAGGTGGACAGTTCTATGTGGTCGACTCAGCTTCTAAGGACGTTGAGGTGAACAATAACTATAACAGTGAACAATATGAAACTTCCGGTGAGAAAAAGACCACCTACTCAGTGGATGAAAATGGAAAACTGGTCAAAACGGTAAAACAAAACGTTTCCGAGATCACATACACGAAAGCTGACTTATCTTCTGGTAAGACATATGACAGTGTCGAGGCAGCAGAAAAGGATCTGGCCGATAAAAAAGCAGCATTGAAAGACGGAGATAAAGATGTCGAGACGTCCATGAGCGCAACAGCGACTGCAGATGTGACCGTAAGCCAGAAAACTACATTTACGACAACTATTGATTTATCGAAAATTGTTGTTGAAATGAAAAAAATCAATAATGATAACGATAAATACGAGAAGAAAAATGCCGAGATTGCAGCAAAGGAACTTTTTGCTAAATTCACCAACAAAGAGGCGTTAGAGAACCTGCTTGGCGGCGATTATAAGATCGAAAGTATTAATACAGATAATGCAAAAGTGAATGCTGTAGATAAGTACAAAAATACTTCCGGCAGATGGGTAGACTGGGGTGCAGATTCTGCTGCTTATAAAAACGTATTTTCAGGCACGATCGTTATTACTTATTCGCAGACAGTGACTGCAAAAGCAAACGCTGTGGAATCCAAGACAAATGCTGTAAATGCAGCAGACAATACGAATCTGGAAGCGTTAAAGGATCAGGCATATGATGCTGCAAAAGCAGATGCAGAAAAACTTCTTGGAGATGCAGTTTCCCAGAATAAGAAGATTAAAGACAACCTGAAAACTGGAGATCTGCATATTAACGGTTATGAAGGCTGGAATGGAAAACATAACTCCAACGTAGCAATCAAAATCCATTATGCCGATGACACATTCACAGAGGGAGAGAAGACAACGGATCAGGCAGTTGTTGACGAGAAGAACAGCTCCACAACCTTATCCGTTTTCTACACCGGAACTTATCAGCAGAAAAATTCCAAAGATCTTGGTGCGCAGACCGTGGAAACACAGAAATACAATCAGACTGCCAAGGCAGAGGAAAAAACAGCTTATACAAGCAACAAATATTATGATGAATATAAGAAAACAGGAGAAATCAATGAAGGAATCTGGCTCACCGGAAAAGATGATGATCGTTTCCCGGGACATGAAAGCTTAAAGAGCTTCTATGATTTTAAAGATGCAGCATTAAAAGCGGAGGCTGAAAGAGCAGAGAAAGTAGCAAAAGCGGATGCGATCATTGACGCAGCAAAGAATGCGGTGGAAAAAGTTGATAAAGCAAAAGCAGATGCGGACAGCTTAAAGGATAAGCTTACAGCACTTCTTGCAAGCCAGAACTACACAGCAGATCAGGTAAAAGAGTTAGAGGGACAGATCAGTGCAGCAGAGATAAAATTAAAAGAGGCAGAGGATCTGGCAAAAGACCTGACAGATAAATTAGGTATTGCAGGAGAAACACTGGCTGATAAGATTGCAGAGCTCACCCCTGCACCAGCTCCGGGCGAAGGCGGTTCCACAACGACACCGGGCGGTACAACTACCCCATCCGGCACTGAGACCACACCGGGCGGCGCAGCCACAACACCTGCAGCAGCGGCTCCGGCTAGTGCAGCCACAATCGTTACAACAGCCACAGCAGCTGCAGTACCGGTTCAGATCGCAGAGACACCGGTAGCGCTTGCAGCAGCTGCAACACCGGCGGCAGCAACGAGAACAGCAGTGGCTGCAAATGTCAATGCCGCAGCTGATGTAGATACAGATGCGGACGCTGACACAGATGTGACAATTGCGGACGAGGAGACACCTCTTGCAGCGGACGGAGCGCAGGAGAGCACCACAATTGGCGATGAGGAAACTCCACTTGCAGCAGAGGCTGGTGCAGTGGAAAACAAACAGCAGGAGAAAATGTCCTGGTGGTGGTTACTCATCATTGCACTTCTTGGTGTAACCGGCGAGGAAATGTACCGCAGAAATAAAAAGAAAAAAGCAGAAGCAGCTCAGAAAGATGAAAAATAAATTTTAACAGTAAGGCGCATCCAAAAGGTGCGCCTTTTCTAAAACATCCATTGCAAAAAAATAAAATACGGAGTATTCTGAAAACAGGAAAAATATGATCCCTAATTTGTATACAAGGAAACAAAATCTATGAAAAAAAAGAAAATACTCATAATCTGCATGCTTCTTGGCATAATGCTCCTGACTTCCTGCAGAAAAACAGATCATCAGGATCAGGCGCCAGTCGCCACAGAGCAGACATCCGGAGACAGCCGGCAAACGACAGAAGGACCTGCGGAAACCGTCGGCGGATCGGAAGAGTCAACGGAAGCAGCCGGGACAGCCCAAGCGGCAGCAAAAGCCGTGGAAAGCACAGAATCTTCTGAATATGCAGAACGTAAAAGCATCATCATCACAGCCACAAACGAGTGCGGCATCGACATTGGGATGTTTTCTGTGATCGATCCGATCAGCGGCGAACAGTACAATATCAGTGCAATCGCAGATGGACAGTCTGTTTCCATGCCGGTAGAGTGGCCGGTGGAGATTACAGATTTTCAGTGGGCGCTTTATAATCAGAACGGTGAACTCTGCGTTGAGGCAACCACGGATATCAGTCAGGCGGAGAGCGGAGTGACATTGCTTCTCACCGGAGACGGAAATCTGGATGATGTACAGGAGATCTTTGAATAATGCAGACGATCTGATACGGACAATTCTGCCTGTACAGGGCAGTCAGGACAGAAATGATAAAAACAGGGGGTACTCATGGAAGAAAGAAGAGAAATATCGAGGGTTGAATACAAGACAAATGGTGTTGTCGTAATCTGCGATACACAGGAAAAAATTTACGTGGACGTGAAAAACATCAGTCCATTAGGCATGGGAATCTGTGTGCCGGAGGGGCATGAAGGCCTTCTCGGAAAACAGGTGATCATTGTGGCAGAAACACTGATCATGTATGCGGAGGTTTCCCGCGAAGAAAAGCAGGAAGACGGCTCCACATTCATTGGTGTGCATGCGATAAAATTTACAGATGACGTTCTGCAGTATCTGTTTTCACACATTGGCTGATGAAACTAATCTTCTAAGCTCGCAGTTCCCGAGCAGCTGATCCCAGAAATGTTCAAGAGGAATCTCTTCATACTGGCAGATCAGGCTGCAGTCTAAGGCTCCATGGGCGACGATCAGTACATTTTTTCCGGAAACAACTTCCGGCGTTAAAACATCGTGGATAAAAGAGCCGCTGCGGGCATACAAATGCTCAAGACTTTCCGCACCATCTACAGCATGATAATGGACAGGATCATGGAACAGCGTGTATACCGGACAATCCGGTTTCTGTGTGACATGTTCTGTTCCTTCATACATGCCAAATCCCATCTCGCGGAGACGGTCGTCCGTCAGGATCGGCGTGCCGCTCCCTTCCAGAAAAATTTCAGCAGTCTCCTGCGCACGCTGTAAGGGAGAACAATAGCAGATATCAAATCGCAGATCCCCATACTTTTTCCGCGCGTCTCTCGCCATCTGGCGGCCTTCTTCATTCAAAGGAATATCTTCGCTTCCCTGCAGGCGGCGGTCTGCATTCCAGTCAGTTTTTCCGTGTCTCATGATATATAACATAATAAACAATGTCCTTTCTTCTTATAATATAGTAAAAATCATAAACGCATTGCGGGCTCAATTCGCGGTGCGATTGAATTATATCCTATATTTTGTTAAAATGAAACCCTGATCAGAAAACAGCAACGGCACAAAGCAGGAAATTGCATGACAGCTATTAATTTTACAGGAAAACTACCGATATATGAGTTAGAAAAATAAGCGTTCCGGCATTTACAGAGATCCGGACCGCAACCATGGAAGAACACAAGCTTATGCACACGGAGGTGTAGAACAATGGCAATAGAGGCTATGAAAGGGGCAGGGATGTCCTATGCGGGAAGTTCATCCGCATCAGATGTAAAAGCAGAGAGTCAGGCAAAAGTGGAAACTGCATCCAACACAGCAGCTTCTGACGATCTCATGAAGAAAACCATTCAGATTGACACGAAAGAGACTGACAAAAACGGCAAAGACGGAAACCGGGACGACAGTCAGGCACAGCAGACGATCTCCGAGAATTCCCAAATCAAGAAAGCAGTTGACGAGATCAATAAGAAGGCACACAATTCCGAGGCAGTCTTCGGAATCCATGATGCAACCAACCGTGTCACCATCAAGATCGTTGACAAAGACACGAAGAAAGTCCTGAAAGAATATCCGCCGGAGAAAACCCTGGACATGATCGCAAAAGTCTGGGAGATGGCAGGATTATTAGTGGATAAGAAACTGTAGATCACTGTCCAAAAGACAGGAGCAGCAATAGACAAGTGACAGATGCAAACAGAAAATGATATAAACAAGTTACAAAACTGAAAGGAGCAGGATTATGCCAATCAGAATCACAGGTCTGAACTCGGGATTAGATACCGAAGCGATTATCTCTGCATTAGTATCTTCTTACAGTTACAAGACCAATAAATACAAAAAAGCACAGACCAAGCTCTCCTGGAAACAGGACGCATGGAAGACTTTAAACACAAAAGTTTACAGCTTCTATACAAGCTTGGACAGTCTGCGTTTCTCTAAAAACTACAATTTGAAATCAACCAAAGTATCCGATTCCACAAAAGCGACGGTTACAGCCAGCAGCTCTGCACCAAATGGTACACAGAAGCTCAACATCCTTAAGGTAGCACAGGCAGGATACCTGACCGGTGGTAAATTAGATGACAGTACCACAACCGGAACCACACTCGCTGAGTTGGGCTACACAGGCGGAAACGGTACGATCACTTTGACAAAAGGTGATGGCACAAAGAAGAATATTGAAGTCAGCCAGGGCACTACGGTCAACAGCTTTATCAATTCTTTGAAAGAAGCTGGCGTGAATGCAAGCTATGATGATATCAACAAACGTATTTTCGTTAGTTCCAAAGATACCGGTAAGGACAATGACTTTACATTGACCGGTGGAAATGTGGATGGTGCGAATGCGTTGACAAAGCTGGGACTGAATGTAAAATCGGATGCGACAGATGCAACCTATAAAACCTACATGCAGTATTATGGTGATGGAACGCAGTCAGGCATCACAGCAAAGGTAAATGAAGCGATCAAAGCCTATCAGGATGCCCAGACCGCATATAAGACAGCTGATGCCCAGAACAGCAACATAAGCGCAGGCTATGGTTACGCATCTGCATATGCGGCAATGAAAGATGCATTTGCAAAGAGTAAATTAGATCCAGCACAGCAGGAGCAGTTGACACAGTTACTCCAGATGTCGGCAACAGACCGTGCACAGTCTGTCATGGACAGCAATGGCAATATTTATAAGACTGAAAAGACAAACGATGATGGAAGCGTCATTTATTCTTATACAGATGCAAGTGGGAATAAAAGCTACATCCAGAGTGAGACAACTGATTCTGTAACAAAATATTATACTGCTACAGCAAGTGAAGTAAAATACAACAAGATCACTGCATCAGATGGCAATGAGTACAGTGAAGATGAGAACGGACTTTATGTAGATAAAGACGGAAAAAAATATTTTGTGGACGGCAGCAATTTAGTTGAGACGACCGGAACAAAAGTCAGCGGCAGCTGGGAAAAGACAGCTGATGGGAAAACGGTCGCTTTTGAAGCCAGCAAAAAAGAAGAGGCGACAAAGACCGTTTATACAAAGGGTTCTGACGAGTTGAGCAACGCAAAATCCGGAACGACCGCTTATACAGATCTGGCAAAAAAGGCACAGGACGAAATGAAATTGTCAGACGAAGATATGAGTTCATATCTCTCTACATTGGCAACGAATGTCGGCACAGTGAATACTTATGAAAATACTGCTGATACCACTTTAGAGGATAGTAATGAGTATTCCAGAAAGAGCATTATCGATAAAGTACATAAGGCTTATGCCAAAAATGCGACACAGGGCGTAACAGATCTTACCAATACATTTGCCGCTGCTATCGCTACCAACAAAACGACAATGAATACCAGCCAGAAGACCATGGATAATAATCAGGTGCTCGCTGATATTGCCGCAATGGAAGCCGGTACAGAAAAAGATGCTGCGATTGCTTCATTTGTAAAACAGGTACAGTCAGCACACGACATTGCAAATAACACAAGTATTGAATACAATACAGATGCCAAGAAAATCGATGGCTGTGATTCTGAGATCTATTTAAATGGAATCAAATACACGGGAAGCTCTAACAGCTATTCCATCAACGGCTTAAATATTACGGCACAGGTAGTTACCGATACCGATGGAAAGGCAAGTGATGCGAATGCGATCAGTATCACAACAGCCACCGATACACAGGGTATCTACGATAAGATTAAAGACTTCTTATCCCAGTACAACAGCCTGATCAATGAGATCACATCCCTGTACAATGCAGATTCCGCAAAAGGCTATGAGCCGCTGACAGATGATGAAAAAGATGCAATGTCTGACACAGAAGTAGAGAAATGGGAACAGAAGATCAAAGATTCTTTGCTGAGACGTGACGATAATCTGGAAAGCCTTATGAGTGCCATGACTTCTGCAATGAGCGGTGCGGTTGAGGTAAACGGAAAGAAAATGTATTTGTCCAATTTCGGAATCAAGACATTGGGTTATCTGAATGCACCAAAGAATCAGCAGAATGCATATCATATTGATGGCGATGAAGATGATGCTAATTCTTCCGGTAATGCAGATAAGCTGATGACTGCAATTACCAATGATCCGGATACTGTGATTAATTTCATGCAGGGACTGGCAGATAACTTATATAAGTCAGTTCATACCAAAATGCAGTCCTCATCTTTGAGCAGTATTTATACTGTATATAATGATAAGGAGATGGCATCAGAGTATAGTGATTACACAGATCTGATCAAGAAATGGGAAGAAAAATTACAGGACAAAGAAGATTATTATTATAAGAAATTCTCTTCTATGGAGACGGCACTTTCTAAACTGAACAGCCAGACATCATCATTAAGTGGTTTATTTGGCGGTTGATATTTGGTATAATGGGAAATAGAAATGCTTAGAATTATAAGCTAAAAGGCAGAGTGGATAGAATATATCTGCTCTGCTTAATACACAATAAAGACCAGGAGGGTACTATGTTAGCAAATCAGGGATACGCAGCTTACGCTAACAATAAAATTATGACAGCATCACCAGCGGAGCTGACATTGATGCTGTATGAGGGAGCAATCAAATTTGCAAACCTTGCAATTGTGGGAATTGAAGAAAAAGATATTATGAAGGCTCACACTAACATCATGAAAGTAGAGCACATTATAGAAGAATTCCAGTCAACCTTAGATCATAAATATCCGGTTGCAAAAGATTTCGATGAGGTTTATTCCTATTTAATGATCCGACTTCGTGAAGCAAATATGAAGAAAGACAAAGAAATCATGGAAGAAGTTTTAAAGCATCTGCGTACAATGCGCGACACCTGGAAAGAAGTGATGCGTACCAGTAGAACACATTAATTGGAGAATGGTGCTATGGCAGACAACCAGTATATTACAATCATGATACAAAGCCTTCAGAAGAAAGAGAAGGTTTTAAACAGCATCATACAGATCAATAAACGTCAGAAAGAAGAACTGGAGAATCCATCTTTAGATCCGGACGACTTTGATAAGACGGTAGAAGAAAAGTCAGAACTCATAGAACAATTAGAACTGCTGGATAATGGTTTTGAGAAACTGTATGAAAAAGTACGTGAGGAACTTCTGGCGAATAAAGAACTCTATAAGGATGAAATCCTTCAGATGCAGGGCAGCATACGTGCACTGACAGAGAAAAGCATGGAGATTCAGGCGCAGGAAGCACGTAACAAACAGTTGATGGAACAGAAATTTACCAGTGTGAAAAAGCAGGTAAAAGAAATCCGTTCCAGCCAGAAAGTTGTGAACCAATACTACAAGAATATGATGAAGAAGGGCTATGTGGAACCGCATTTTCTTGACAATAAGAAATAATTGATAGAAAAAAAGAAAAAAATCTTTTTTTACTATAAAGTATTGGAGAGAATCTCCGATATATAAGTCAAGTAAAGAAAATTACTTGCAGGTGGAAGTTCAAGCAGAGCGTACGGCTGGGAGAATAGAAGCCTAATGTAACAAAAAACAAGTACATAAAGTACAGATGCAGCATGGAGGCTGCATTACATTCAAGGAGGAAAAAATAATGGTAGTACAGCATAATTTATCAGCAATGAACGCTAACAGACAGTTAGGAATCACAACAAACGCACAGGCAAAATCTTCAGAGAAATTATCTTCTGGATATAAAATCAACCGTGCAGGTGATGATGCTGCTGGTTTAACAATTTCTGAGAAAATGAGAAGCCAGATCAGAGGACTTAATAAAGCTTCTGATAATGCTCAGGATGGTATTTCTGCGATTCAGTCTGCTGAAGGTGCATTAAATGAGACACATTCTATCTTACAGCGTATGAACGAATTAGCTACACAGGCAGCTAATGATACAAATACAGCATCTGATAGAAATGCCATCAAGAAGGAAATTGATGCACTTACATCTGAAATTGACCGTATTGCTACCACTACACAGTTCAATACACAGAATCTGTTAGATGGTAAATTCATAGCTAAGAATCTTCAGGTTGGAGCACTTTCTGGTCAGGCAATCAAGATCTCAATCGCCTCTATGAAAGCTGCTGAAATAGGACTTGCTTCAGTTAATGTTGATTCATTCGCCGCAGCAGGTAAGAGTATGACAGCAATTCAGGGCGCAATTTCTAAAGTGTCTGATCAGCGTTCTGCACTTGGTGCATTACAGAACAGATTAGAGCATACAATCTCTAACTTAGACAATGTTGCTGAGAATACATCTTCTGCAGAGTCTCGTATCCGTGATACAGATATGGCTGAAGAGATGGTTGAATACAGCAAGAACAATATCCTTGCTCAGGCAGGACAGTCTATGCTTGCTCAGGCTAACCAGTCTACACAGGGAGTTCTTTCTCTGTTACAGTAATTGTGCAAAATTTAAAAGGAGTCGGTAATACCGACTCCTTTTTTAATAGGAATAGAAGATGGATGAATTATTAATAAAAGATACGGTCTTACAATTACGACAGAATAATGTGAGTAATGAAACAAATAATAATTTGAAAGTAATAATAAGTGAAATGAGCAATCTGGTTTCTCGATGGGAGCAATTGAATGAGGCAGATATAAATGAGGTAATTTGCCAGATTAAAGATTTGCTGGATGCATATCAGAGTGGAGATATTATTTATCTGGCAGATGTTTTAGAATATGAGATTTTAAATTTGATAGATGATGGTAAGTAAAATAGGAAATTATATATATGGAAATATATTTGATTGATAATAAAAGTATAGGTGCACCGAATCTCGCAGATGCAATGAGAAAAAAAGGGTGGCAGGTTAAGGCAAGACAGACAGATATTGATGGAAGAAGAAGGATTGCTTCATTAGAAGAAGAACTCGAAAAAGAAATTAAGCAGGCAAGGTATGATTACCTTGTCTCGTTTAATTATTATCCAGTTCTTGCGGAAGTCTGCTATAGATGCGGATTAAAGTATATCAGCTGGGTGTATGATAGTCCATTAGTCGCACTGTATTCTTATACAATGGTATATGATACAAACTACGTGTTTTTGTTTGATTATGCAATGTATAAGGAACTGAAAGAGATTGGCTTACAAAGAGTTTTTCATATGCCATTAGCATCAAATACATGGAATAGTCCCTTTTTCCAAAGTAACGCGCAGAAAAAATATCCTCAAATGCCTGTTTCATTTGTGGGGTCTATGTATGATGAACCCACAAATGATTTGTATGGTAAATTGTCAAAAGTATCAGATTTTTCCAAGGGATATATGGATGGATTAATACAGATGCAAAAGGCATTGTATGGTGTGGATGTTATTAAAAATGCGATACCGTCAAGAGTGTTAGAAGAATTGAAAAAAAATGTACCCTATAATATAGGAGAAAATAAAGAGGGTGTTGAAACAGATTCGTATGTATATGAAGAATATTTTTTAAAACGGAAAGTCACTGCATTAGAGCGGAAAGAAGCATTACAGAGGCTTTCCAGTCAATATGACACCTATTTATTTAGTGGAAGAAAACCGGAATATTTACCGAAAATTCACTATATGGGAACTGTGAATTATTATACAGAAATGGCGGAAGTATTTTCTGGTTCGGATATTAATTTGAACATTACGTTAAAAAGTATTAGGACAGGGATCCCGGAACGTATACTAGATATAATGGGGGCAGGGGGATTTCTGATTACAAATTATCAGGCAGAAATGGAAGATTATTTTCAGGCAGGAGAGGATTATGATTATTATGGAGATATAGAAGAACTGAACGAAAAAGTAGAATTTTATTTAAAAAATCCACAGATACGAGAAAAAATAGCTGTTTCAGGGTATGAAAAAATAGGTAAATTTTTTAATTATGATGAACGGCTGGATGATATTATTCGTTTAGTAAAGGAAAATTAAAAGTTATGGTGAATGTAGAAAATATTACAGTCGTAATTCCAAGTTGGAATGAAGAAGAAAATTTAAAACAATGTGTAGAGTTAATAGAAGCTAATTATCCAAACATAAATATTATAGTTGTAAATAACGGTTCAACAGACGGTACACAAAAATGGTTAGAATCACAGGAAATAGAGTATGTGTATTTTGATGAGGGTGTACAGACAGTCGGGAAAGTATTAAATGAAGTGATTGATAACTTCGATGTTCAAGAATATATTTGTGTTATTTGGCCACAGGTACGAGTCGGGAAAAAAACAATAACAGCTATGATAGATACGTTGTGTGGGAATGAAAGAAATGGTGTGGCAGGCTGTCGGGCAAATGGTCAGGTGTATGAACAGGATGCTAATATACGATCATATGGAGACTTGTTAGAAATTGAAAATACAAGCATGGAGGATAACGATTTTGAAGTAGTAGGGACTGGGGGATTATGCTATTGTTTTAACACAAAAATTATCAATAGTGTAGGTAAATTTGATGAAAATTTGGCATATACAGATATAATGGTAGATTTCCAGCTGCGTACGTTACTGGCAGGTTATAGAAACATGATTTCACGAAATTCATATGTGTATGAAACGGAGACGAAGAAAGAGAGTGCTGGATGGATAAATCAGCTATGTGTGGCAGACCGACGCTATCTTAGAAAAAAGTGGAATACAAACTATTTTATGTTAGCGGCAAATAATAAATTCAATTTACTCATTGACAGGGCATCTGATGAAAAGTTTTCTGTTCTTGAAGTTGGGTGTGATATGGGAGCAAATCTGCTGGGCATCAAAAATGCACATCCAAATTGCAAAATCTATGGATTGGAAATTAATAAAAGTTCTGTTAATGTAGGAAAACACGTTGCAGATATCTGTTATGGAAACATTGAGGAAGAAAATGTTGATTTTGGTGAAAAATTTGATTATATCATTTTTGGAGACGTATTAGAGCATTTACATAATCCTTTAAAAACAATTGAGTATTGTAGAACATTGTTAAAAAAGGATGGATGTATTGTTGCCAGTATACCAAATGTAATGCATGTATCGGTGATGGAACAGTTATTAAGAGGAGAATTTCGATATACAGAAGTAGGTTTGCTTGATAGAACGCATATTCATCTGTTTACGCAAAAAGAAATCATAAAAATGTTTACGGAGACAGGATATGATATTGAAAAATTACAAGGGGTTATTTATAAATTAACACCACATCAGGAAGAATTAATTCCTAAGCTAATGAGTATATCGGAGAATGTTTCTGAAAATATGTATCAGGTATATCAATATTCTGTGGTTGCGAGGATGCTTTCATGAATGAAAAAAGTATTGCGTTTATTACATGTGTAAATGATACGGTAGAATATGAGGAAGCATTGTATTATATAGAGCAATTAAATGTTCCAGTGGGATATACCATTGATACAGTTGCAGTACAGGGAGCAGACTGTATGGCAGCAGGATATCAGGCAGCTATGCAGTCGTGTGATGCTAAATATAAGATTTATATGCACCAGAACGTTTTTATACACAACAGAAATTTCTTAAAAAAGGTAATAGAAATATTTCAGGAAGACAATCAAATAGGCTTGATTGGAATGGTAGGAAGAAAAGAATTACCAGAAAAATTATTAGTTGCGGCGGATTGGGATGTAGGAAATATAACTTTTAATGGTGGGAGCATAAAAAAAGAACCTATAGAGAGTGAAAAATTTACAGAAGTAGAGGCTGTTGATGGATTGATACTTATAACGCAATATGATGTGGATTGGCGGAGTGATCTGTTTGACGGTTGGGATTTTTATGATATTTCGCAGTGTGAGGAATTTAGACGTGTGGGATATAAAGTGGTAGTTCCGTATCAGGGTGAGGCGTGGTGCTATCATGATAATACATATAGTCATTTGGGAAAGTATTTTTTGTATCAGAAAGTTTTTTGTCAGGAATATCAGGATATAAAAAAGTTTGAAAACAGATTGACATCAGACGATTATGCAGAACTGGAAAAGACAGTGCAGGAATTAAAGCGAAAAATGCAGTACATGGTAAACAATGGCGAAAGATATGAATTGTGGGATACTTTTGTGAAAATGAAGGGGAAAGTTCATCTTGGGCTACAGGAGTTTTTTTTGCTGACACAAATCGACCATTTGGAAGAAAAAAACATTGGTGAGAATATATTTTGGAAAACAGGGTTATCGTGGGAAGAAATAAGGCTAAATATTAGGAAACTAAAATTTAAATTAAAAAGAATAGAATATGGGTTGTCAGAAAATACGGGATTAGTAGAATTGTATAAGCGTAATTCTGTATATGCGATCATATTTATTACGCTGGAGTACGCATCAGATTGTGAAAATTGTATCATAGAGATGAAGAAATGGCATAAAACTTTGAAGATGAAGAAAGAGTGGATAATCTGGGAGCAGATAGTGCGAATGAAGGGGTTGTTGTCGGAAGAAAAAATGATAAGTGGAAATAAACAAAAATTTGTAGAAATCATAGAACAAAAACAGAAAGAAATGAAAAGTGAAAAGATAATGGAACTCTTATCTGCAATAGAAGCAGAGGGCAGAGTGGAGACTGTCATGATTAATGAAACAGAGGCGATACAGACTTATGATGACGGAAAAGTAAAGTGGCAGTTAAACAGTTCTATGAGTCCGGAGAGTGCATCAGGAATATGGGCAAAGCAGTTTGCTACAGTCAAGACGAATGAACATTCCATTTTTATTGTTTTTGGAATGAGCGACGGAATTTCGATAAAGAAATTAATGGAATGTCAATCAGAGTGTACTTTTTGGATTTACGAACCTTCCATAGAAATTTTTAATGAAGCGATCGACCGGGATATCTGGTTAGATATAATAAAAAATAATCATGTCCGATTATATGTAAAAAATGTAAATGACGAACTATTTTATCACCATCTACAGGATGTTATTGATTATACGAATTTCAATTTAGTGAATTTGGCAGTTCTGCCAAATTATGACCATATCTTTAGTGATGATTACCAGAAGTTTAGAGAGACAATCGAAGATGTAATGAAATTAGTAATCTATACGAGAAATACACAATTAGAACGTATAGACGAAATTACAAATAATATGTATAAACTTTTCGATGACATCATAGATCAATATTCTGTGCAACAGTTATTCGGGTGTGTTAAGCTGTTGGGATGGGAAGACATACCGGCAATTCTTGTTGCAGCAGGTCCGTCTTTGGATGAAAATATAGCGCCATTAAGAGAATTTAAAAAAAGAGGATTTGTTTTAGCAGTGGATACAGCACTGAATACATTGTTAGAAAATGATATTATTCCGGATTTGACAATCAGTGTTGATTCCAGAAAACCGATGGAATTATTTAAACATCCAAAGTTTAAAAGTATTCCTATTGTGTTATCCCAGCAGTCAAATGAAAAGCTATTGAGTAAAAATCAGGCAATGCATTTTTATGAGATAGATGAGGAATCTTATCTGAATAAAATACTTATACAGGAGACAGGGAAAGCGGGAATCCAGCTTCCAACAGGAGGTTCAGTTGCAAATAATGCATTATCATTATTAGTTTTAATGGGATTTCAGACAATTATTCTTGTGGGACAGGATCTGGCATATCCAAATATGCAGGAGCATACACAAAAAGCATATGAGGGAAAAGCAAATCGCATTCAATTAGAAGAAGAGGATTATATATTAGTAGACGATGTCAATGGCGATAAAGTGTATACAAGAGCAAATATGAATATTTACAGAAAATGGATAGAGTATTATATTGCTGGATATAAAGAGATTAAAGTTATAAATACTTCGAATCAAGGTGCATATATTTCGGGAACTCAAAAGATGTCATTGGAAGAATGTTTTCAATTGTTCGGAAAAAGAGAAATAAATGCTACACAATTGTGGGATCAGATTCCAGCTTTTCTGGATGAAAAAGAGCTGGCAAAGATTCATGAAAAATTATGTAATATTCCGAAATGCGTGGATGAGATTGAAAATGAAATTAAAAATGGAATTATGATATGCGGTAAAGCTGAACAATTATGTAAAGTCGGTAACTATAAGAAAATGAAAGATGTCTTACAGCAAATTTCAAAAATAATCCAGAAAATAGAGGATTGTCCTGAAACAATTCTTTTGAGACCTTATACAATAAAAGCACAGTATGAAGTACAGGAAAAGGTATTTCAATATTTCAATCGGGATGCGATTGAAAATGAAATGATGGATGGGGTTTTAAGTGCAAAGTTATTAATGGATGCTTATAAAATTGGTATTGAACTTTTTAGAAAAGAGATGTTTAAGTTGGTTCCACAAAAAAATAGTATGCATAGATAAGAGGTAAAAGAGAAAAATAACGTATTGCATCAGTTTGCAGTCCGATGCAATATGTTATTTTGAATATGCGAGTTCCGTTAACTGACAGAGGCGTAAAGGATAATTGTAATTTTGCGACACTTTTTCAAAAGCATTATGTGCCATTTCTTTGCGTAATTTTTCATGATCTAGATAAAAAGCTGTTTTTTCTAGCAGTTCCTCGTAAGAACTATAGTAGTCAAAATCACTGCCAATTTCAAAAAGCTCGCAAAGTTCTGTCTGATAGTTGGACAATAGGAATCCTTCACAGGCAAAAATATCAAATACACGCAATGAAACACCACTTCGAATAGCTTTTGAAGTAATATTAAGATTAATGTTGCTTTCATGAAAAATAATAGGCATTTCAGTTAGTGTTTTTGCAAAGCCGCGGTTATTGACAAGAGGTAAATTACGTGTATCGCTTCCCGTATATAAATCTACAGGAAAGTTTCTGGATAGAATGTCAAAAAGCTGTGTACGCTCCAGTGCGGATAATTTATTTCCGATATATAGCTGGGAAACAATATCGCGGTCTGTAAGATAATTTTCAATTGGCGGCTGATAAAAACCTGGCATGCATTTCTTAAATTCTGTGACGATAGAATCTGGCAGAACATCATCAATTAAGTAAGAACCATATATTTTTAGCTGGGTAGCCATAATACCATCTAAATATCCTATAAGATATGCAGAAGCATTTTTTAGCTTGTCAAAAGGACATTTTTCAGTATATAAAGAACCTACAAAAGATACCTGGCTTTTAAATTTATTTCTCATCGTTGAAGTGGCATTTGAAATAACAGATTGCTTTTGCATAATATTTACAGCTAACGGAAAATGAAAAACACAAGTTGGATTGAAAGGCGCAATATCGTTATATTGTTCATGGTCAAAAATAAAAACGCGATTCCATGAGTTTTTGATTGGAGCAGTATATAGTTCCATAACCGGCGAGTCGACAATCCATGTGACATAACGGATATGAAAAATATTACACACCTCTGAAAGCTGTGGGAAAAAATTAATGCTGAAAACAAAATCCTGTGGATGATTTAATAAAAATTCGCTGACAATTTTAGTGCTTTCGCTCCATGTTAAGTTCTTATTTGTTATTTCATTTGTAATCTGGGAAACTTTAAATCCTAAAGTTTCAAATCCCGATATAATATCGGGTTCACAAATGCTACCATATCTGTAGACTAAAACGTTCATTTTATACCCTGCCTAGACGTAATGAATATTATAGCATAATTGTATATTAAGAATATAGGTTTGTAAAGATTTTGAAGGTTATACCGATATAATTATAAGCTATAAAAATAGAATATTTTGATCAATTTCAATGTCTAATGGAAAGATGCCCAGATAATTGTTGTTGTGAAAGATGGAGCATAAGTGTTGATGAATCAACTTATAATAAATATGTAAATATGAATATTTCAGATTTAGATAAGAAAATTAAATCCACAAAACCACATACAATAATAAAGCATATGGGGAAATGTCCATTTATTACAGAAAATGGGTTATGTAGTATTCAAAAAGAATATGGAGAAGAATTTCTCTCTAATACATGTAGGGCATATCCACGTTTTGTTTCAGAGCATGGAGATTTATTTATAGAAAACATAGGTTTGTCCTGTCCTGCGGTTGTACAATGGCTTGTCTCATTAGACCATAAATGTCAATTAGAAGAACAGGTTTATTATGAAAATGCAACAGAAGTCAATAAGAGTTTCATGAAAACAGAAGCAGAGCTGTTGATGAATGCGGTTGTTGAACTTTTTTATGAAAGAAACTCTATTGCTGACTCGATTGCGGAATGTTATAGTATGTTTGGAGTAAATGAGGCATTAACAATGAGTTTAGAATTTAGCAAAAATTATTCATTATTACTTCAAAATATTAGTAGCTGTTATTTGTTTGAAAGAATCATGTTGCAAAGTAAAAAACAAAATCCTGATTATATTTCTGTTATCGAGAGGCTGTGCTTTATATTAAAACAATTTGGAGAAAGGTGTCAAAAAGTATATGGTGATTGTGAGGTATATACTACAAAACAGCTTTCAACAGCTTTATATCAAACAATGAGAGATTATGATCATGAAATTTGATAATATATAGTAGATTCATGAAGAATCAGAGAAAAGTGCATGGAGGCAAAAATGTTAAACGGAAAAACAATTCTAGTAACCGGAGGAACCGGATCTTTTGGCAATGCATTCACACAGTATGTATTGGAGCATTATGAACCGAAAAAAATCATTATCTATTCCAGAGATGAATTTAAACAATTTAATATGGCAAATAAATTTAAAAAGTATAAGGACAAGTTACGCTTTTTTATTGGTGATGTACGTGATAAAGACAGACTGTACCGTGCATTTGACGGGGTGGATTATGTAGTTCATGCAGCAGCGTTAAAGCAGGTCCCTGCATGTGAATACAACCCGATGGAAGCGGTAAAGACAAACATTGACGGGGCAATGAATATCGTAGATGCAGCACTGGATTGTGGAGTAAAACGTGTAGTTGCTCTTTCTACAGATAAAGCAGTAAATCCTATCAATTTATATGGTGGAACTAAGTTAGTATCGGACAAATTATTTATTGCAGCGAATGCATATTCCGGAGCGAAAGATGTATGTTTTTCTATCGTGCGTTATGGAAACGTTGCAGGAAGCCGTGGTTCTGTTATTCCATTTTTCCGGGAAATTGTTGCCAATGGCGGAAAAGAGCTTCCGATTACAGATTATCGTATGACAAGATTCTGGATTAGTCTGGATGAAGGTGTGCAGCTTGTAATCAAAGCATTGTCAGAGGCGAAAGGCGGAGAAACATTTATTTCAAAAATCCCTTCTTTTAAAATCACAGATTTAGCACAGGCAATTTCACCGGGATGTGAAATGCCGGAGGTCGGTATCCGTGAAGGTGAGAAACTTCATGAAGTGATGGTAACAAGGGAAGATTCGATGCTTACCTATGAATATGATAAACATTTCATTGTATATCCTCATTTTGACTGGTGGAACACTTCCAAAATCCAGGCAGGTGGAAAAAGGGTAGAACAGGGATTTGAGTATAGTTCTGGTAATAACACAGAGTGGCTGTCAGTGGATGACTTAAAGAGATTGTTGGAGAATGTAGAGGAACATTAAGATTATGAATATCGCAATTATAACTGCAAGAGGCGGAAGTAAAAGGATTCCGCATAAGAACAGAAAAGAATTTTGTGGAAAACCAATTATCGAGTATTCTATTGAAGCGGCTAAGCAGGCGGGCATTTTTGATACGGTAATGGTTTCGACAGATGATAATAAAATTGCTGAAATTGCGAAGAATGCAGAGGCAGAAGTTCCATTTATGCGCAGTGCAGAGACATCCAGTGATTATGCAACTACAGCTGACGTTCTGATGGAGGTTCTGGAGAAGTATAAAGAACGTGGCATAAGATATGAGAATGCCTGCTGTATTTATCCCACAGCACCGTTTGTGACAGGGAACAAGTTAAGACAGGCAATGGATATGCTTGTGAATGAAAAGAAGGACAGTGTGATTCCGGTTGTACCATTTTCATTTCCGCCGTTAAGGGGAATGGTGATAAATGATGGAAAATTGGAATACAAGTGGCAGGAATATGCAATGAAACGGTCGCAGGACTTAGAAGAAATCTATCACGATTGCGGACAGTTTTATGTATTTCGGGTAGAATCGTTTGAAAAAGAGAAAAAACTTGTGACGGATAACACTGCGGGAATGATCATATCAGAGCTGGAAGTTCAGGATATTGATAATGAGACAGACTGGGAACTGGCGGAAATGAAATACCGTTTGCTAAAAGAGAAAGGCAGATTGTAGGATGAAAATAGGAACGCGCGAGATTGGAAAAGGAAATCCGGCATATATCATAGCTGAGATGTCAGCAAATCATGCGGGAGACATTGACAGAGCAAAGGAGATTATACATGCGGCAAAAGAGGCTGGTGCTGACTGTGTGAAAATTCAGACCTATACACCGGACACCCTGACAATTGACTGTGATAACTCTTATTTTCATATTTCGGATGGAACCTGGAATGGAGAAAATCTGTACCAGCTTTACCAGAAAGCATATACGCCGTGGGAATGGCAGGGAGAACTGTTTGAAGAAGCCAAAAAGACAGGAATAGATTTCTTCTCAACACCATTTGATAATACGTCAGTTGATTTCTTAGAAGAAATTGGTATTGAATTTTATAAAATTGCATCTTTTGAGCTGGTGGATATTCCGTTGATTGAATATGTAGCTTCCAAAGGCAAGCCAATGATTATGTCAACAGGTATGGCAACTCTGGCAGAAATTGATGAGGCGGTGGCAGCAGTAAGGAATCAGGGTAATGATAATTTTGCATTGCTTCGGTGTGCAAGTGCATATCCAGCAATTACAGATGAGATGAATTTGAGAACCATGCAGAATATGGGAGAAACATTTGGAGTTCCATATGGTCTGTCCGATCATTCGATGGGTTCTGTCGGAGCTGTGACGGCAGTTGCACTCGGAGCGACAATCATTGAAAAACATTTCTGCATAGATCGTTCTATTGAGAATCCGGACTCTTCTTTTTCCATGAATCCGGCGGAGTTTAAACAGATGGTAGCGGATATCAGACAGGCAGAAAAAGCGATTGGCTGTGTGAAATACGGACCATCGGAGCAGGAAAAATCCAGTCAGGTATTCCGTAGGTCTATATTTTGTGTGAGAGATATAAAAAAGGGAGAAAAAATAACTTCTGAAAATGCACGCATTATACGTCCAGGTTATGGATTATCTCCAAAATATTATAATGATATATTGGGGCAGATTGCATTGACAGATATAGAGAGGGGAACGCCTCTTAAAATGGAAATGATAGGTGGCGATTTTTAAATGGAGAATTGTAAAGTTCTATTTCTTACATGTAATGAGAATTCCATGGATTTGTATGAATGGCTGAAACAGAGAGAAAAAGTTGAAATAATAACAAATAAATTGACAATTGATTTGGTGAAAGAATGGAAGCCGGATTTCATAATCAGTTATAACTATAGCTATCTCATAACGGCTGATATCATAGAATATATGAAGGGAGCAATTTTTAATTTGCATATTTCATATCTTCCTTGGAATAGAGGTGCATCTCCTAATTTGTGGAGTTTTCTTGATAATACACCAAAGGGTGTGACAATTCATCAAATCAATAAAGGATTGGATATGGGAAAAATACTCTTTCAGAAACAATGCTATTTTGATGAGACGAAAGAGACATTTGCAAGTACCTATACATATCTGCATGAGCAGATAACCGAATTATTTAAGGAAAACTGGGAAAAAATAAAAACTGGAACATATGTACTTACAGAGCAGGAAAAGGGTGGAAGTTATCATAATATAAAAGAATTACAAAAATTGGAAAAAGAATGTCCGTTTCAATGGTCAGATAATATAAATGAGTATATAGATAAATA
>OLNL01000636.1_pt1 | contig 37618 bp, 46 predicted proteins | sample 1672181 | NCBI WGS metagenome assembly OLNL01 (sample SAMEA3136656, study PRJEB25190) | human gut metagenome | biome: human gut; feature: human-associated habitat; material: faeces | place: Austria | collected 2013
GACAATAGTTGGGCTTGCCCCTGCGAAGATAGCTAGCTGCCGGGTCCTTTTTTTTGCCTTTTATATTCAAAAGCCAAGTCTAAGTAAATAAAGACTTGGCTTTTTTCTTACACAAATATTTAGATATATCTTAAAATAACATTACAAGTTATCAGTAATTGTTAACAAAATGTCAAATATTTCACAAATATTACATAAGTTATAAATCTTTTTTACCTAAAAGCGTTTTCAGTTCAATTTACTCTTTTTTAAACAATATCTATGTGGTATATTTATGATGATTAATAATGAGTCTATGGAGGACATATTATGGTTAAAAGAATTGGTATTTTGACTTCTGGTGGTGATTCACCGGGAATGAATGCTGCAATACGCGCGGTAACACGTGTTGGATTAAATAGTGGTCTTGAAGTATTTGGTATTTACAATGGTTATAAAGGAATGGTTGAAGGTTATATTGAACCATTAACTCGCGAAACTGTTGGAGATATTGTAAACCGAGGAGGAACTATATTAGGATCAGCTCGTTTACCAGAATTCAAGGACATCGAAGTCAGAAAAAAAGCAATTGCTCAATTAAAAAAGAGAGGTATTGAAGCCGTTGTAGTTATTGGTGGTGACGGTTCATATCGTGGAGCATTATCTTTAACTGAAATGGGCATTAACTGTATCGGATTACCTGGTACAATTGATAACGATATTACTTGTACAGATTATACGATTGGTTTTCAAACAGCATTAGAAACTGTAGTTGAATGTGTCGATAAACTAAGAGACACTTCTAATTCACATCACCGTTGTTCTATTGTTGAAGTTATGGGAAATCGTTGTGGAGACTTAGCGTTATGGTCAGGTATTGCTTGTGGAGCCGAAATTGTTGTAACAAGTGATACAGGATTTGATGAACAAGATGTCTTAGATCGTTTAAGAGATATCGATATTATTAAAAAGAAAAAACACGCGATTGTTGTAATTAGTGAAAAGATTACTGATGTAGATCAATTTGCTAAAAAGGTTAGTTTGAATACGGGCTTTTCAGGAAGAGCAACTGTTTTAGGCCATATTCAACGTGGAGGATCTCCGTGTCCATTTGACCGTTTGTTAGCATCACAAATGGGTGAAAAAGCTGTAGATTTATTGATGCAAGGCATTGGTGGACAATGTATTTCAATTCGTGATAACAAGATTATTTCTTATCCAATTGAAGAAGCATTGAGCATGCCTCAAGAATCTCGTAAACCACTAATGAATTTATTTGATCGTTTGGTTTAGGATATATTAGAAGGAAGGATATACATATGAGCAAAAAAACAAAAATTATTTGTACTATTGGTCCAGCTAGTGAGAGCAAAGAAGTTTTAACAAAACTTGTTGAAGCTGGAATGAACATCGCACGTTTAAATTTCTCTCATGGAGACTATGAAGAACATGCGGAACGTATTAAACGTATTCGTGAGGTAAGTAAAGAAACAGGAAAACCTATTGGTATTTTATTAGATACTAAAGGCCCTGAAATTCGTTTAGGTGATTTCGAAAATGGTGGATGCGAGTTTGATGAAGGCGACGAAATCGATTTAGTAAAAGAAGAAGTTTTAGGAAACCACGAAAGATTTACATTACGTTGTCCGGAAGTATTTAACGACGTTAAAGTTGGTGATTACATTTTAATGGATGACGGAAAAATGAAAGTCATTTTTACTGAAGTAACTCCTGATCGTATTCACGGTGTTGTAAGCAACCCTCACTTCTTAAAGAGTCGTAAAGGATGTAATTTACCAGGCATTAAGTTAAGTATGCCATTTATTTCTGAAAAAGATGAATCAGATATTCGTTTCGGATGTAAAATGGATGTTGACTATATTGCAGCAAGTTTTACTCGTCGTAAAGATGATGTTTTAGCAATTCGTCAAATTTTGATTGATGAAAATAAAGATATGATTCAAATTTTCCCTAAAATTGAAAACCAGGAAGGTTTTGATAACATCCGCGAAATCTTAGAGGTTGCAGATGGAGTGATGGTTGCCCGTGGAGATTTAGGTGTAGACGTAAGTTTAGAATTAGTACCTATTTATCAAAAACGTATGATTGCTGCTGCAAACGAAGTTGGTAAACCAGCTATCACTGCAACACACATGTTAGAATCTATGCAGGAAAATCCTCGTCCAACACGTGCAGAAGCAAGTGACGTAGCTAATGCTATTATGGATGGAACAGACTGTATCATGTTATCTGGTGAATCAGCTGCAGGTCATTACCCAGTTGAATGTGTTCAAACAATGACAAAGATTGCAAATGCTATTGAACCAATGATTCCTTATAAAGATCGTTTGAAAGCTAATGTTAAATCAAGTAAACGTACTTTAAATGATGCAATTGGTATTTCAGTAGCTGATACTGCATTGGCAATTGATATTAAATGTATTGTTGCATTTACACAAAGTGGAAATACAGCTCGTCGTTTAGCTAAATTCCGCCCATGTGCTCCAATTTTAGCTGTTACATTTGATGAAGTAACTCAACGTAGTTTATTACCAGTTAATGATGTAACTCCAGTCGTTTCAAATATTCAAAATACTAAAGAAAATGATATTGATTTAGCTCGTAACTTAGCATTACAAGCTGGATTCAAAACAGGAGATCACATCATTGTTGTTGCTGGATATCCAATCGGATCAGGTAACACAAATATGATGCGTATTGCACAAATCTAGTTAACATTGCCCTCATTTTGAGGGCTTTTTAATACAAAAAAGCTGTGGGGCTATTCCACAGCTTTTAATGATTCAACCATTTGAATGTTATTTAATTTTTTATGCATGCACAAATTGATAATCGCATTGAAACCAATTGTCATCACAAAACTAATCACATAAGATATTGAATTGATTGTTCTACCAAACATAATATCATCCATTTCAGCTAAGTTCATAATCAAGTGATGTAATCCAACACCAATTACTAAACCAATCAATGAACCTAAAATGGTTAATAGAACGGTTTCACGATTGATATATGCATCTACTTCTTTTCTAGTAAATCCAAGTACTTTAATTGTTGCAATCTCACGTTTTCTTTCGGAAATATTAACATTGCTTAGATTGTATAAAACTACAAATGCAAGACATGCTGCTGAAATAACAAGTACAACAACGATATAGGAAATACTACTAATCATGTCTTTAAAGTTTTTTTGTAGAGATGAATAGAAAGTTACACTCTGAACACCGTCAATATTCATAATTTTATTACCTAAATTACGTTCAAACTTCTTAGTTGTCTTTTTAGATTTAATCAAGTAAGTGTGCGATGTCTTCGCCTTGGTATTCCAACTATCATACAAAGCTTTGCTGACATACATATGATGACCAACATAATTTGTAAATACACCTTTGATTTTAGCTTTAATAACTTTATTATTGGCATCTTTAAATGTAATCATGTCTCCAGCCTTTTTATTCAATTTAGCAGCCATTTTTTGAGATATTAATACTGAAGAATCATCAATATCAAACTCTTTGTTACCGTTAAATAAAGTATAGAAATCTTTGAATTTATCATCATTTGAAATAACATGGACCGTAGTAGAAATGTCTTTATTGTCAATCTTTGTAGTTACTGCAAGATGATCTTCCTCATATACTTCTTTAACACCCTTTAAAGAATGTATTTGAGATGTCATTTCACTTGATTTGGCTGAAATTGTGGCATCATAGTGATAGATGACATTATATTGTTGATTTACAATATCAGAAATACTATCGTTAATACCAAAGCCAGCCACTAATAAGGCAGAACATCCTGCAATTCCTATAATTGTCATGAAGAATCGTTTTTTATAACGGAAAATATTTCTTGCGGTTACCTTCTGTAAGAAAGACAAATGTTTCCATATAAATGGAATTTTTTCAAGCATAATTTTCTTACCGGCTTTTGCAGCTTTAGGACGCATTAACTGACTAGGCATTTCAATCAATTCACTATAAATAGAATATAGTGTGGCTAGTAAAGTAATACCAGTTACAGAGCCACTGGCTAATAAGATAAGACCAGGCTGGAATAAAAAATGAATTTTTTCAATGTTATATAAAGTGTTCCAAGCATTAAAGATGACAGTTGGGAACAAATACATTCCTAAAGAACATCCTAAAATAGATCCTAAAACACTTGCACTAAATGCATAGATTATATATTTAAATGCAATTTGACTTTTTGAATAACCAAGAGCTTTTAAAGTTCCCATTTCATTTCTTTGTTCATCAACCATTCTTGTCATCGTTGTCATGCAAACTAGAGCAGCAACTAAGAAGAAGAATACAGGGAATACTTTCGCAATACCATCCATACGATTTGCACAAGCACCATAATCACGATAAGAATAATGGGAGTCACGATCTAAAACAATCCATTTACCTTCCATCTTATCAATTTTTTCTTGTGCCTCATTTATTTCTCTTAAGGCATCGTGTTTTCGAACATTAAACTCTGCTTTAGATAGTGCTAGCTTTTCAATGTTTGAATTTATTTCATTTTTAGCATCTTGAATTTTGGATACTCCATCCTCATATTGAGATTCACCATTTATTAAATTAACATAGGCACTGTCTAATTGATTTTTTGCATTTAATAACTGATCTAACTGAGATTGTAATTCAGCCTTTTTTGCGACACCTGCTTGGATTTGGCCAATCGCATCCTGAAGTTGTAGTATTGCCGCTTCTAACTCAGCTTTTTTAGCTATTGTACTGTCAATTTCAGCGATTTTTCCTTGCAGATATACTTTTCTATTGTTTAGGTTTTCGATTTCTTTATTCTTTATAGCTTCAGATGATTCATCTGTAGTAGGCATGTTTTGAGCCTTTTCAATTGAGATGTCTATCAAATCAATAGTATCTTGAATCATTTTACGTTGCATATTAAGATCATCCATTGCTGCATTAATTTGATTCAAACCATTTTCAGCTTGTTCTTTCTGAGACAATAACTCAGGAAGTTTTTGCTCACTCTCTTCAATTTGAGCAATCGCATTTTGTAAAGGAGGAATATTATCTAATAATTGTAAATTTTCATAATATTCATTCCACCCATGCACAATTTGATTTTTAGAATTCTGAAGCTTAATTTCATTACTTTGAATCTCTGCAAGACCCGAATCGATCTTATCTTGAGCATCATTTAATTTATTTTCTGCATCATTCAATTCATCGTTTACTTCCTGTTTTTTTTCATCTAATTCAGATTGATAAGATTGAATACGCACATCGATTTGTTTGTTTGCGATTTTTTTGATTCTTTTTAATACAGGATCAACAACATCAAAATATGCATCGCTATAACAATCTAATTCTTTAGCAGCCTTAACACAAACATCAACTTCTGTATAATAATCCTTTAAAACATTTGAATTTTGTATATATATAAAAGAGTTTACCGTTCCTGATCCAATATTACTTGATCCTTTCTCATAAGATAAGTAATTCGGATTATAACAAGTACCTACAATTTTATATTTTGTGTTTTTCAAGGAGTTAGATAAAGCTTCATCTGTACCACTCTGTAATTTGATTGTATCTCCAATATGGAAAGTACCATATAATTTATTTGTAGTAGAACTAGCCTCAATCAAACACTCATTTTCTCTTTCAGGCATTCTTCCTTCGACTACACGGATCTTATTCATCTTTTGATCAAGCTCATAAGAAATGACTTTAATAACCATTTGTGTTGAATCAATCTGAGACAATGTATCCATTGAAAAGTTTGGCTGTACGGATTTGACACCTTTTAATTGTTGAATGGCCTTTACATCTTTCTTGGTAAGTCCCAAAGTTGAATAGATTTGTATATCTTGAACATTATATTTATCAAAATACGTATCGGCACTGTTTTTCATATCTGGTGCACTCGCTTTAATGCCGGCAAAGAATGCCACACCAATTGCGACAATACAAAGGATAGATAGAAAACGACCGAGGGAGATTTTAATTTCACGGAAAATATCTTTTAAATAAGAATAAGGCATATTAATACTCTATGTCATTTACATCCATAGGATGCTCATTACATGTAATACTTTCAATTTTTCCACTACGAACTTTAATGACCTTATCTCCCATTGGTGTTAATGCTAAGTTGTGGGTAATAACTATAACAGTTTTATTTTGCGTTCTACACGTATCTTGTAGGACCTTAAGAACCTGCTTACCAGTTTGATAATCCAAAGCACCTGTGGGTTCATCACAAAGTAAAAGCTTTGGGTTTTTTGCTAATGCCCTTGCGATTGCAACACGCTGCTGCTCACCGCCAGAAAGCTGGCTAGGGAAGTTGAACATTCTATCTTTTAGCCCAACAAGTTCTATAGTTTCATCTATATCAAGTGGTTTCTTACAAATTTGTGTTGCAAGTTCAACATTTTCGCGAAGAGTAAGATTTTGAACTAGATTATAAAACTGGAAAACAAATCCAACATCATATCTTCTATAAAGTGTCATATCCTTTTCTTTATAAGAACTGATTTCACGACCATCTACAATGATTCTTCCTTCACTGACAGTATCCATTCCACCCAGTAGATTTAGGATAGTACTTTTACCAGCGCCACTGGCTCCTGCGATAATCACAAACTCGCCTTGTTGTATTTCAAAACTCACATCATCTAACGCATGTATGTCGATTTCGCCCATATGATAAGTCTTTTTTACATTTTCGAAAGAAATGAAAGCGCTCATACAAATCACCTCGAACTAATTATATCAGACATTTGAGAAAATTAATATTTCATGTTAGGATTAGGATGATTTCAAAAAAAGGAGGGTTTTAATGAAGGTTCGAGTATTGACAGAAAGTGGTTGTGGATTAACCAAACAAGAAGCACAAGCGTTAGGAATTGATTTTTTACCTTTACAGGTTCAAATTGAAGATAAAACATATTTAGATGGGGTGAATTTAACCGTAGAAGAATTAAATTCATTCTTAGAAAGAGGCTTTATGCCTCAAACAAGCATGCCACCATTAGGCGATATTGAGGCTTTATTAGAATCATATAAAAATAATGGTATTACGGATGTTATTTTGATAACTCTATCAAATGGATTATCAGGAACAAATCAGGCAATACAGGCATCTGGTAAATGGCATGGGGTTAAAATTCATACATTAGATATATATACTACTTTAGGAGTGGAAAAATATTTGGTGTTATCAGCTCAAAAATTAGTTGGACAAGAAATACACCCAGAAGAAATCATTTCACGTTTAAAAGACAGCGTAGATCATTCACGTGGTTTTTTAATTCCAGAAGATTTAGATCATCTAGCTAAGGGAGGACGATTAACTCCAATGGCAGCTAAGCTTGCAGGAATGTTGAAAATTAAACCAATTTTGGAAGTATCTAAAAATACTGAAGGAAAAGTCGATGTTTTTGATAAAGTACGTACAATGTCCAAAGCTATTAAAAAAGCTGTTAAAGTGATTTCAAAAGAAGCGAATGCACAAGATTATGAATTTTATGTATTAAACGGAGAAAATCTAGAAGGTACACAAATTGCGATAGATGAGCTACACGATGTGTTTGGTGAAGACATTCAAATTCATACAGATCCAATGTATGCCGTTATTGCAGTACACACAGGATTAGGTGCTGTAGGCGTTCAATTTGTGAAAAAAGTAAAGGGGGCCTAGCCATGAAGCTTGCATTTGTGACGGATACCGGAACAGGCCAGCATCCAGACTATTGGAAAGAAAAAGGAATTTATTGCCTTCCATTACAAATTACTTGTGATGGTGAATCAAAAGATGAATATACCGAAATTACATATTCAGAAGTGATTCAAAAATTACATGAGAAAATGGTTTTAAAAACATCTTTACCAAGTTTAGGCAAAATTCAAGATTGTTTTGAAGAATTAAAAAATGAAGGATATGACACAATTTTTGCGGTTCCTATTTGTCGAGGATTATCCGGAACATTAGATTCTATGGAAATGATTGCGAATCAATTAGAAATGAAATTTGTAGGCGTTGATTGTTATTGCACAGCGGTTGAACAAGGATGTATGATTGAGACGGCTAAAAAAATGTATGAAGCAAACATTCCAATTGATGAAATTATTAAAAAACTACAAAGCATTGCGGATAGTTGTGAAACTGTGTTGTTGTGTGATGATTTAGATCATATGAAACGTGGTGGAAGATTGACACCGATGGCTGCGGCATTAGGTGGTTTATTGAAAATCAAACCTGTTTTACACATTGGTAAAAGTACGAATGGAAAAGTAGATGTATTAGATAAAGTTCGTACAATGAAACGTGCTCAAGATCGTGTTATTAAACATTTAAAAGAATTAGATGTAAATTCTGATTATACATTTATTGTTGCGCACGTTGATGCATTAGAAGCTGCAAAAGAATATGCACAAAAGATTGAAAGCCAAATAGAAGGTGCTAAAGTAAAAGTAATCAATTTAGTAAGTGCAGTCGGAATCCATACGGGACTTGGCTGCTTAGCATTACAAGTGTTCAATGAAATGAAAGACTAGAAGTATCAAGAATGATGCTTCTTTTATTTTTTACACTATAAGAAAAACGCCTATATCCATTGGATAGGCGTTTCATTGTTTTTAATTAGATATTCATTCGCAAGCTTAAAATGATTGTTTCCAAAGAAACCTCGATAAGCACTTAAAGGACTTGGATGCGGGCTTGTAAGAATTAAATGTTTTGGATTTGTTAGTAATTTCTTGGCTTGGATAGCCTTAGATCCCCATAATAAAAATACAACAGGGCCATCCTTTTCATTGATCCATCTTAAAGCTTCATTTGTAAAATTCTGCCATCCTTTATCTTGATGAGATAAAGGTTTATGCTCTTCAACTGTAAGGATAGTATTCATTAATAGTACTCCTTGTTTAGCCCAGTCGGTCAAATCACCCGTGCGATGTACAGGAGTCTGATACTCATTTTCTAGTTCTTTATACATGTTTTGTAAAGATGGAGGTAAAGGAAAGTTGCTTGGTACACTAAATGAGTAACCTTGAGCTTGTCCTGGGCCATGATATGGATCTTGTCCTAAAATAACAACTTTTGTGTCTTTTAAAGAAGTTGTTTTAAAGGCTGCAAAAATATTTTCTTTTGCAGGATAAATATTTTTTGTCTTATATTCCTTAGCTAAAAAATAGCGTAAATTTAGTAAATAATCTTTTTGTATTTCTTGATCAAACAGTTGATCCCAGTCATTATGCATAATCATGTGATTCACTTCTTTCTTTAGTGATATAATAATACCATGAATGTACAAGAGAAAATTAATAAAATGGAAAATTGCCGTGGAAAAAACCATGACCTATTAGAATTCAGACAATGGTTAACGGATGCAATGCCCAATCATACAGCCTTAAAAAAGATTCAGGTAGCTGGTACAAACGGAAAGGGAAGTACTTCAATTTGGCTAAGAGATTTGTTGATGAAAAAAGGATATAAAGTAGGGGTTTTTACATCTCCACATTTAATTCATCATACAGAAAGAATACGCGTGAATGATACATGTATTACTTTAGCTGATTGGGAAAGAATCTATGATCAATATGAAGAGTTATTCTTATTACATAAGATGACAATGTTTGAAATGGATCTATGGATGTCAATGGCCTATTTTATTGAACAACAAGTTGATTACTGCATTATTGAAGCCGGGATGGGTGGTCGTTTAGATGCAACAACGGCATTAGATCATAAAGCTTGTTTGATTACTAATGTAGGACTTGATCATACGGAATATCTAGGGGAGACATTCGAACAAATCGCTTATGAAAAATCAGGTGTATTTAAACCAAATGTTCCTGCTTTGACAACCGAAGATAAACCGGAATGCCAAAAAGTAATGGAGCTTGTTGCAGATTATATGAAAACACCACTATGTTTTATTGATTGTCAAGAAACTGATGTATTGAGATGGAATGGTATGACATTTCATTTGAATCCACCATTATATCAGGCTAAAAATTTATCTCTAGCATTAGAAACGTTGAATGTACTGGGAATTTGGCTCGAAGAAAATGAAATTCAACAGGTAATTGATCATTTTCAATGGGCAGGCAGATATATGGTTCTTAGAAAAGATCCATTGGTTTTGTTAGATGGAGCACACAATGTACATGGAATAACAGCGTTGACACGATCTTTGAAGGATTTTACAGGAAAGATTTATTTTTCGGTATTAAAAGAGAAGGATGCACCGCATATGATTGAATTACTTCAATCCATCAGTAAAGACATTACATTAGTAGAAATATCGAGTGCTCGTTTATATCCATTAGAAAAATTAGGGTATCCTATTATTACAGTGGATGAGTTGATCTCAAGACTATTAGATACAAAAGAAGACAGTTTATTATGTGGTTCTCTTTATTATGTAGGAGAAGTATTAGAAAAATGGGGCAATGTTTGACATGCCCTATTTTAGCACTTACAATTATTCTATTAGAGTTGGAGCGATAATATGTTTACGATTGAGAAGTTTTTGCGTATATCCAATCAAATGAGGGATTATTACGCTAAAAAAATAAAAGATAGTTTTCAAGAATTTAATTTTTCACCAAATGAAATATCTATCTTGATTGTTTTAAAGAATAATTCAACTATTACAACAAGTACGGAATTAAAAGTGGTGTTAGGCGTTTCAAAGACTCTGATTTCTAGAAGTGTTGATTCGTTGGAGAAAAAGGGACTTATTTGTACTTGCATAGATGAAAAAAGACAGTCGAATACACCATTTACAACTAACAGATGAATGTAAACCTATTTTAAAGATTATTGATGAAGAGATTGGTAAAATCAATAAAACATTATTTAATGATGTGTCTGTAGAAGAAATGAACAGCTTGAAGCAGACGATGAGTAAATTACAGAAGTGTGTTGAAAAAGAAGAATAGTTATATGGCATATAACCACTAAACTTGCTACAATAGAAGTAACAAAGGAGGTGTTCTTATGGACAACACAGTTTTATATGATCTTTCTTATGGTATGTATGCCGTGGGTGTAAAAGACGGCATGCGCGAATGCGGATGTATTGTGAATACTGTATTTCAGGTTTCGACAATAGGACCGCTAATTGCCTTGAGTATGAATAAAGATAATTATACTTGTTCATTGATTGAAAAAAGTAAATGCTTTTCTTTATCCATTTTACCTGAAACAATAGATTCACAAGTCATTTCGGATTTGGGTTTTCAGACAGGAAAAGATAAAGATAAGTGGACAAAATTGAAACATCATTTATTTAGAGAATTGCCTGTTGTAGATGATGCGTTAGGATACATGATGTGTGAAGTGCAAAGTCATGTGGATGCAGGAACACACTATGTATTTTTGGCAAAAGTTGTTGATGCCAAGAAAGGTGATTCTGGTAAACCAATGACCTATGCGTATTATCATAATGTATTGAAACAAAGTGCACCGGCAAAAGCACCTACATACAGAAAAGAAGAAAAGTGGGTATGTAGTGTTTGTGGATATGTATATGATGGTGATGATTTTGAAAGTGAACCAGATGATTATGTATGTCCAGTTTGTGGAGCTAAAAAAGACATGTTTAAATTGCAGTAAAAAAGGTGGACCTATTAACGGTTCACCTTTGACTTTAATTGAATACATGTTTTCATTACTGAATATAAAATAACAACTTGGAATGGTAATGAAATTAAGTTTTTGATTAATTTAGGACTCGCAATAGCTAAGAATGGAGTTCCCCACAACATAGATGTAAATAGTGTGTTTAAGAATAAACTGACAACTACATCATATGTTATTCGACATAAGATGACGCGAACCCAAGTGATTCTTTCGCAGTTATAGAAGTAAGCTGAAAAAATACATGCGCTTGCCATAGTTGAAATCATAAAGATTGGATAATATGCACCCACAGGTTTGACCATGTAATTGACTAAATCTAGTAATGGTGCAAGCACTAAGTTTGGAACGGGTCCATAAAGTAAGCAGCTGGCAGCTGTCGCAATAGAAGCAAAACCTAATTTTAGCTGGTTTGTGATTTGAATGGATCCAAATAAGTTAAGAATAACATTTAGGGCAAAAAAGAATGCCACACCTACGATAACACGCACGTTTTTTAATGAGCGTGCATTTTCTTTTAACATTACAAAGTATTGATTCATATATAAAAAGACCTCCTTTTTCCATATTGCGATACAAAAAAAGAAAGCCTTTAATTTTTTGGATCACAACAGCGGGATGCAAAATATGTACCGCAAGAATAACTTTTCGTTCCTTAACCAACTCCCCGTGTTAAAGACACTTAACGCACATATTTTTACTCTGTATGTAGTTGAATTATATGTATTAAAAAGAGATCTGTCAACAGATCTCTTTAATTGTTATTCAATTGTAGCTTTGTCTAACGCTTTAACGAAGTCATACAATGAAGCTGTATCTAAGTTTTTGATCTTTTTGTTGTATAGATCATAGTAACTTAAACCATTGATTGCTACATATGGACATAAAGCAGAAACTTTTTCGTAAACTTCTTTATAAGCAGCAGTACTTACAGTTTGATCAGTTGTGTGTAATGCAGTATCTAATAATGCATCTAAATCAGGATCTGATAAACGAGCTGTGTTATCTGTTTGACCAGTTTGGCATAATAAGTTGATACCAGTGTCATCACCTGAACCAAATTGCCATCCCATGTAAGATACTTCCCAATCGTTAACTGTATCATCACCTTGAACAGTCGCCATCATTGTGTTGAATTCACTTAAGTTTGTTTTGAAATCTATGCCAAGTTCTTCGCCCCAAGCCTTTTCTAGCATTGGAAGCATTGTATCTAATTGATCTTTACCTTTTGTAGAAACCATACGAACAGTTAATTTTTGTCCATCTTTTTCACGTTTTCCATCACTTCCTACAGTCCAACCAGCATCATCTAAGATTTGTTTAGCTTTTTCGATATCATAATCATAGTAAGTCATGTTGTCATCTTTTTCTTTACCAGTAATGATATCACCTAATTGTGATGAAATTGGGTTAGCCATTAATACTGGAACGAAACCAGGTTGAGTTTTCTTAACATCCTTACTTCCTTTAGAGAATGAGTAGTAGCTATCAACGAATGATTGACGGTCAATCGCATAAGTTAATGCTTGACGCACAGCAGGATCTGCAGTGGCTCCGGCTTCACAGTTGTAAATAAAGTATTGCATTGAGCTTGATGCGTAGTTGTTGTAAGTTAAGTTCTTATCTAAACTAGCTGTACCAACTTTATCGGCATTATCAGCTTGTGGTAATAAGTCAACAGTTCCTTTTTGAAGTTCTTGAAGTTCTGTTGAAGTATCACAAATCTTCATTACAACATTATCAATTTGGTATTCTCCATCTTTAGCTTTAAATTTATCATTCTTGACAAATGTAGCAGCTGAATCTTTTTGGAAGTTTTTCAATACATATGGTCCAGTACCAATTGGTTCACTAGCCTTGTCTTCAAACATCTTTGTATCACCTTTTTTGTATTTCTTGAATTGTGAATTAGAGATGATTGGGAATGTACCAACTTGACTGATTGCATCGATTCTTGGTGTTGCCAAGTGGAAAGCAACTGTGTAATCGTCGATTTTTTCAACACCGCTTAGAGTTTTGGCATCTCCATCGTGATATTCTTTATAACCTTCTAAGTAATCAACATATGTTGAGAAACGACCAGTATAGCTTGGGTCAGCCATAGCTGTAAATGTTAATACAACATCATCTGCATCCAATTTAGATCCATCAGAGAATTTCACTCCTTTTTTCAATTTGAATGTTAATGTTGATCCATCCTCACTAATAGTTGGTTGTTCAGTAGCAAGTTGTGGTTGTAATTGATTATCACGATCATAGCTCAACATACTTTGATAAACCATTTCAATAACGTAATCATCATATACAGTTTGATAATACAATGGAGAAAAAATTCCATTGAAACCTGTGCTTAAACCTACTGTCAACGTTTTACCATTTGCACCAGATGATCCACCAGCACAACCAGTCATCATTACAGCTGCCATACATACGGCACCGGCCTTTTTTAAATAGTGACTTGTTTTCATAATTTGCACCTATCCCTTCTTGTGATGTCACTAGTGTAAAACTTTACAATGAAAAATGCAAGTAAAATATAATTATTTTACATTTTTATGTAAAATAATTATATTTTATACATAATGTATATATAATGTGAACAATATGTCGTTTAATGCATACACATTTTATGAATAAACTATGAGAAAAAGTTCACATTGTTTTTGTGGTAAATAAAGCATTTTTGGACTATACTTTGATAGAAAAGAGGTAGTTAAAGTTATGATTATTGATGAATTAGAAAAAAAGGTCCAAGGAAAGGGAGTACGAATCGTATTTACCGAAGGTTGGGATCCACGTGTACAAAAGGCAGCTATAGATTTGAAAAATAATGATGTTGTTTGCCCAGTATTATTAGGAACTCCAGAAGAAATCGCTGGTTGTGCACAAAAGAATAGTTTAAATGTTGAAGGAATCGAACAAATCGATCCAAATAATTTCGAACATATGGATGAAATGGTTCGTAAAATGGTTGAGTTACGTCGTGGTAAAATGGACGAAGAAAAAGTTCGTACAGCATTGAAGAGCACAAACTATTTTGGAACTATGTTAGTTCAAATGGGATATGCTGATGGATTATTAGGTGGTGCTACATATTCTACAGCGGATACTGTACGTCCAGCATTACAATTAGTAAAAGCAGCTCCAGGAAACCAATTAGTTTCTTCTTGCTTCATTTTAATTAAAGAAGAATCCCAATTGATTATGGGTGACTGCTCAATTAACATCAACCCTAACACAGATGATTTAGTAGAAATCACAATGCAAACAGCTAAGTCAGCTCGTCAATTTGGTGTAGAACCAAAAGTTGCATTATTGTCATATTCAACAATGGGTAGTGCAAAAGGTGAATGTGTTGCTAAGATGACTGAAGCAAGTGATCGTTTGCGTCGTATTGCTGATTTCGATATTGATGGAGAAATGCAATTTGACTGTGCAGTAAGTGAAGAAGTTGCTCGTTTAAAAGCTCCAAATTCAAAAGTTGCTGGACATGCAAATACTTTTATCTTCCCTAACTTGTCAAGTGGAAATATTGGATACAAAATTGCTGCTCGTTTAGGTGGATATGAAGCAGTTGGACCAATCTTACAAGGATTAAACGCACCAATCAATGATTTATCTCGTGGATGTACTTCAGATGAAATCTACAAGATGGCTATTGTAACTGCTGCTCAAAAAGATATGGATATCTAATTTTAATAATTATATTTTTCGATAAAAGAATCTCAATTGAGGTTCTTTTTTCGTGCTATGAAAAAAGAGACGATTTCTCATCTCTTAGACTACGATATTAAAAACATGTACTGCAATATTGAAATAAACTAGAATAGAGCAAGTATCCACTATTGTTGTGATTAATGGACTGGCCATAATAGCTGGATCTACACCAATCTTATTTGCAAATAATGGAAGAATACAACCAATTAATTTTGCAACAATAACAACAACCATTAATGAAAGGGCAACGACAATCGCGATATTAAAGTTTTGGTATTGAATGAAAATACGTAAACCATTAGCTGCAGCTAAAATAAATCCAACAACAAGTGAAATTCTAAATTCTTTAAACATGACTTTAAAAATTTCTTTAAAATGAATTTCTCCCAAAGCTAAACCACGAATAATCAAAGTTGAACTCTGTGATCCACAGTTTCCACCTGTATCCATTAACATGGGAATAAAAGATACTAGTAATGGTACGGCACTGAAGGCATTTTCATATCGGGTGATAATACTTCCTGTGATTGTGGCAGAAAACATTAAGACAAGTAACCATAAGATACGGTGTTTTGCTTGTTGCCAAACCGTAGTTTCAAAATATGTTTTTTCATTGGGTTCCATGGCAGCCATACGAGAAATATCTTCGTTGGTTTCATCAACCATAACATCCATGGCATCGTCAAATGTAACAATACCAACAAGACATCCATCACTATCAAGTACGGGCATCGCAATCAAGTCATATTTTCTAAATAAGTGAGCAACCTGCTCCTGATCTGTATGAGTGTGTACAGAAATAATGTTCGTATTCATTAGATTTGTGATATTTTCATCATCATCACTTGTCATTAAGCTTTTAGCTGTCACAATACCAATCAATTTTTTGCTTTCTGTGACATAACAAGTATAAATAGTTTCCTTATGAATACCAATATCCTTAATATGATTCATGGCCTGTTTTACAGTCATTGTTTTTTTCAATGTGACATATTCAGTCGTCATGATGGAACCGGCACTGTCTTCAGGATATTTTAAAAGTTTGTTGATGGTTGAACGCTTATTTGAATCTAAGTTTTTCAAAATACGCGTTACTAAGTTTGCAGGTAGATCCTCTAACATATCTACTGTATCATCCATATAAAGATCGTCTAATAGTTCTTTTAATTCAGTTTCTGAAAACATGTCTACCAGATATGGCTGCATCTTCGAACTCATGCATGAGAATACATTGGCAGCTTTTTCTTTAGAAATTAAACGGAATGCCAAAGCACATTCTTTCGCATCTAACTCTTCTAAAAAGGCAGCTGTATCCATATCGTTCATTTCGGAAAGTATATTTTGTGCAGTTTTGTATTTTTTGTCTTGTAGTAATTGAATGAATTCTTCTTTGTTCATCATAATTATGTACCTCTGCTTTCTTTAAATAATTCAAACTATTCCCATCCGAATCCATACACATACAAGCCTCACCTCCTTATATAAAGAAAACGCCATTGCCTAAACAATGACGTCATTAACCTAAGTATCACCGTTCAAGCTTTAGTATCACAGGGCATATTAATTACATTAAGCCAAGCCTTTGCGACTTAGCCTGCTGACCAACGAGTTGTGTCTCCACAACTTTGCGGCAGTAATCTTAGGAAATCCAAATCCCTGCGGTAACCTCACCTACCGTATATCTTTATGTACGTGAAAAGAATAATATAAATTAGTAAGTGAGTCAACCTTAACAGTATAAAAACTATGTTAAATTTAAATAATATGAAAACTATCCTTATTTTTAAGAATTTCTGGTGTCTTTCTAAGAATGAAATCTAGAAATGTCTTGCCTGCATAAGATAAAGTATCGTAATTATTATAGGCAATGCCAACATGACGGAATAGATTTTCTTGTATTGGAATCAAACACAAATCATCATAGTCGCTCAAAGCGTTTTGATAAAGTATGGAAATACCTAAGTTCTGTTGTATCATAGCTAAAATAGTAAAGTCATCATATACTTTGTGTTTAATCTGTACGTGTAATCCTAGATTTTGAAATGTTTTTATTGGTAAAGAATATTCTCCCTCATCCAATTGAATAAAAGGATACTTTGCGATTTGTTTCATGCTTAATACTTCATAATTAGCTAACACATGACTTTGTGGCACCAACGCAAACATTTCATCATAATACAATTCTTGATATTGAACTCGTTGGATGGCATCAATACAAGTGAATCCTAAATCAAGACTTCCTTCTAATAATTGTTGTTCAATATTTGTATATTCACTTTGATACAGTTCAAATTGTATGTTTGGATACATTTCAATGAATTCTTCCATTAATGAAGGCAAAAGATGTCGAGATACACTTGTGAATGTACCAATTCTTAATGTGACTTGGTCCAACCCTTTCATTTCCTGCTTTTTAGTACGAAGATTATCAAGACTTGCCTGAACAGATTTTAAATAGGGAAGATATGCATGTCCATCTTTACTAAGAATGACACCACTTTTTTGTCGAGTGAATAAAGTGGTTTCTAATTCTTCTTCTAAAGATTTTATTGTTTGAGAAACTGCACTCTGTGAATAGCCAAGATCTTTAGCAGCTTGACTAATTGTTTTTGTTTCTAATACTTTGAAAAAAATATCATATTTTGTTAGATTCATATCTATCACATTTCCTTATGGAAGTATTATAAATATTTAATTTACAAATAACAATACAGTCCTTATAATGCAAAAAAATGGGAGTGAGATTATGGAGTTTAAAAAAGGAATCAAAGATAGTATTCCAGTTGGACTAGGATATTTTGCGGTTTCCTTCTCATTAGGAATCATCGCAAAAAATGTAGGCTTATCACCGATACAAGGCTTTTTGACTAGCCTTTTGATTAATGCTTCAGCAGGAGAATATGCTGCCTTTTTAATGATTAGTACTCATGGTACTTTCATTCAGATGGTTATCATGACTTTAGTCAGTAATGCTCGATATTTCTTAATGAGCTTTGCGCTCAGTCAAAAAATCGAAGAAAAAACGAATCTGCTTCATAGGATGTGTATTGGTTTTGATTTAACAGATGAATTATTTGGCTTGGCAATCAATCACGAAGGGAAAGTGAATCATAAATATATATATGGTACATATTTGGTGGCACTTCCATGTTGGGCACTAGGAACTGCATTGGGAATAGTTGCTGGTAATAGTCTTCCTATAAAAATTGTAGCAAGTTTAAGTGTTGCGTTATATGGTATGTTTTTGGCTGTTATTATTCCTCAGGCAAAAAAAGATCGTGTGATTGGACTACTCATTATTATAAGTTTCTTATTGAGTTACATTTGTAAGGATGTGCCAATCTCAGGTGGAACAAGAACCATTTTATTAACAATCATAATTTCAATGGCCGCGGCCATTATAAAACCTAGAAAGAAGGAAGAAAATGTCTAATCCAATGATGTATGTAGTTACAATGGCGGTTTTCACATATTTGATTCGTGTCTTGCCGTTAACGCTTTTTAATAAACCTATTACCAATATATATGTTCAGTCATTTCTATATTATGTTCCTTATGTGACTTTGGCTGTGATGACCTTTCCTAATATATTATATGAAACTAATTCTCAGTTAGCAGGACTTGCAGCGCTAATAGTTGGAATTATTTTGGCATGGAAAGACAAGAGCTTATTTCAAGTATCCATTGCATGTTGTTTAGTCGTTTTAACAATGGAATATATAATATGAAAATAATGCCACAAAAGTGACATTATTTTTTTAGTATATCTATTGTATGTGAGCTTGCACCAATGAGTTCTTGTCTTTCACAAGTGGCAAGATGATATTTGATGAACAATTCAAATGTTTCATCATCCATCTTATTTAAAATTGGGCGCATATAATCACTTGGACCATCGGCTGCAATAATTTGGATTCGTTCTAAACCTACCTCTTCATTTAATTGATTGATTGTATCTAGACGAATGTAACTGTATAAATCATCTATATTCGTTTGCGTTTGAAATGTTTCATCGAGTTTTTTGGCTGCTAATGATTCTTTGATGTGTCCATCTCGAAAGCCGTGGACTAAGACGCTATATTCATTCATAACGTAAGCTACAAAAATAATTCCATCTTTTTTTGTAACACGTTTAGCTTCGGATAATGCTTTTAATTTATCTTCATAACTAAATAAATGGTACATGGGACCAAATAGTAGGGTGATGTCAAAAGTGTTATCTTGATATCTTGATAAATCTAAAGCGGTTCCTTGATAGGCTTTCACATTGCTTTTTTTAGCTTTTAAAACACCAAGATTATATTTAACAAGTTCAATCGCATCGACTTGATATCCTTCATTACTTAAGGCAACGCTATATCTGCCGGTTCCGGCTCCAATATCTAATATGCGATCTTCAGGCTTTAAATATTTATGGATGTATTTCATGCTTGTTGTATATTCTACTTGACCGTGTCTTGACAGTAATCTTTTATCTTCACAAAATTTACCGTAATAATTTTCTAATTTACTCATACATTATTTCCTCAACTTCTTTAATATAATAAGGTATATGTTTGGATTTTTGCAACGTTTCATGTATGATTATTTGTGGACAAAAACATATGTTTTATGAATGTAGAAATAGATAATAAATAATTTGGAGGTCAACTATGGAAAAAGAATTTAAGGCGATATATGGACAGGCAATGTCGATTGTGACGCATAAGCCTAGTCAATACGCAAAGAATATCACATTGCGTTATCCTATGAAATCGACATTCAAAGGGGATAAGATACGTATTTGTTTAGATAACTTTACAGGAAAAGAAGGCGTGGTCTTTGATTCAATCACAATTGGACGAGTTATTAGTGGACGTGATTTAGATCCAACATCCATTGTGGATATTACTTTTAATGGTTCAAAAGGACTTCATCTTGATGTGGGAGAACAATGTTATAGTGATCCATTGGATTTTAAAGTGCATGAACAAGAAACAATCGCAATTAGTTTCTATTTAAAAGAATTCACCCACTTACGTTGTGGCGTATATACACAAGGACCATTAAGTACGGGTTATTTTGGAGAAGGTGATTTCTCTCATGCAGGTATTATGGATCATGCTTCAAGCATGAAGACGCCATGGGTGTTTTTCTTAAGCGAAGTGGCTGTTTTGACAGAACCAGAATATAAAGTTATTACTTGTTATGGTGATTCTATTACTTCGCAGGATTGGCCCGATTATTTACAGAAGTTAATGTGGGAAAATAATAAAAAAGTGTCTGTAGTTCGAAAAGCCGTTAGTGGTACACGTATTTTAAGACAATATTCTTGTGTACAGTATGAAGCATATGGATTAAAAGGAGATTATCGATTTGGTCACGAAATGCATGTGGCTGGGAGTGATACTTTAATTATTCTGCAAGGAATAAATGATATTATTCATCCAGTCGGTGTTGAAAAGAATGAATTTAGACCATGGCAAGATCTTCCGTCAAGTAAGGAATTGATTGAGGGCTTAAGAAAATATGTAAAGCACGCGAAATCATTAGGAATGAAAGTCTATATTGGGACGTTGATTCCGATTGAAGGCTGGCGTACTTATGCATATTTTAGAGAGAACTTGCGTAATGAAGTCAATGAATGGATTCGTACAACGGATGAAATTGATGGCGTAATTGATTTTGATAAAGATATTTGCGATGGACATAAAATGCAAGATGCATTTGATAGTGGAGATCACTTACATCCAAGTGATGAGGGATATGCGCAAATGGCAAAAACCGCATACAATAAAATGTCCATGGAGTAATTCCATGGACATTTGTCATATGTGAAAGAAATAGGCAGAAAGAGAGAAGTATAGTGAGTAAATGAGGTAACTGCTTATTTCTATATACATATAGAATAAGGAGAAGAACTTAAAGTAATCTTAAAAAGAAGGTGAATAGAATGGTACAAATTGGGGTTTATGGCTTAGGTGGTATTAGCCGTCGCGTAATACAAGGTGTTTTGTTTTCACGTAATGCGAATCTATATGCAGTATGTTCTTCTAGTATAGAAAAAGCGGATGCTTTTAAAGAGGAGTACGGAGCCGAAAAAGCTTACGATAACTATGAGAAGATGTTGAAGGATACAAATATAGATATGATATATATTTGTACGCCAAATTATTTACATGCCAAACATATTCAGTTGGCATTGGCAAATCATAAACATGTAGTTTGCGAAAAACCAATGTGTGTATCTAGTGAAGAATTACATGCATGCTTTGATTATGCACACCAACAAAACTGTTTTTTAATGGAAGCCCATAAAACGGTTTTCACATCATTAAATCAAAAATTATTTGAAATGATTTCAAATGAAGAAATTGGTGAAATAAAATCAATAGATGCTCAATATGCAACAAAACTGACAGAAACAATTTCAGACTGGCATTTTAACCAGCCAGGATCTGGATGCATGTTTGATATTGGGGTTTACCCTATTTGTTATGCAAATAGAATGGCGAATAGCTCAATATTGAAAGTATCTCGATTTCAGGATGAAGCTTTGATTGAATATGAAAATGGGTGCGTGGCACATATCGCAACAAGCTGGGATGTGGATATGGAAAATACAGCTCATATATATGGTACAAAGGGTAGTGTTACTTGTAAGAATTTTTGGAAGAATACAGAACTTGTAATGAATGATAAAAAGATTGTGGTAGAACAGAAATCGGATTTTACTGGTGAAATCGAACATGCGTGTACTTGTATAGAGAGTGGTTTGATTGAAAGTCCTATAATGTCAAGAAATGCAAGCTTAGAAATTCTTAAGGTCATTGGGGTATGAGAAGAAAAGTTAAATTAAGTAGAATTTTAATTCTTATATTGATTCCTATTTTAATTGTGAGTGGTAGTGTTTATGTGATTTACATGTTGTTTACACAAGAAGAATCGGTAATAGAAGAAAAGAACTATTATGATTTAAATTTATTTTCTTTGGAAAATGGATTAATGACATATAAAGATTCTTTGTATAAGGTATCCACTGGAATTGATGTATCAAGTCACAATGGAGCTGTTGACTGGGCAGCTGTAAAGACGGATGGAATTGAGTTTGCGATGTTAAGGATAGGTTATCGTGGTGCCCAAGAGGGAATCTCACATGAAGATGAATATTTTAATACAAATATTCAACAAGCTATTCAGAATCATCTTAAGGCAGGTGCTTATTTTTTCTCGAGTGCAATTTCGGCTGAAGAGATTGATGAAGAAGTAGATTTAGTGTTGAATAAAATTAAGGGATATAAGATTCAAATGCCAGTTGTTTATGATATGGAAGAATTTGATCAGGGTGGAAGAATTGATGATTTGTCTCTAGAACAAAGAACGAAGCTGGCCCTACGGTTTTGTAAAAAGATCAAAGAAGCTGGATATCAACCAATGATATATGGAAATATGACTTGGTTATATCAAAATTATGATTTTGAAAGAATATCAAAATATCCGATTTGGCTAGCAAGTTATTCAATAAGTTGTCCGATGGAGGATAAATTTGATATGTGGCAATATTCAAATAAAGGTCAAGTTAATGGAATAGAAGGAGATGTGGATATGAATATATATCTACAAAAGAAATGATATGATAGATTTTGAAAAATTCGAAAAGTAATGCGATGAAATTCGCAAAATTAACACAAAGTACATTGAAGGATTTGTAAATGAATTTTCAAAAAAGGGATTTGTTGATAAAACAATAAAGCGTCATTATGGAAAAGTAGATTTTTATTTAAACGATTCTTTGTTGAACGAAGATGCTTTAACTATGGAAAATGGTTGTAAGGATGAATACTTAAGTGATTTCTTTGGATACTTTTTCATACGTAAGTGTATGTGGAGCACACAGGATACAGTTAAGTCAACAATTGCAAATCTTAAAAAGTTTTATCGATTATCAAAAGAAGATTATGAAGAATTCACGGATACAATTTGTGCTAATAAGGAATATTGGATAGATTGTTGCAGTGAATATAATGATGGAATAAGTGAATGGTGATAAAAATGGAAATAAATGATGGATATATGCCTTTTAAGGGCTTTAAAACATACTATCGTATTGTGGATGGAGGAGATAAGACTCCATTGATTTGTTTACATGGAGGACCAGGATCAACACATAATTATTTTGAAGTGTTGGATTGTATTGCTAAGACGGGAAGAAAAGTGATTATGTACGATCAACTTGGCTGTGGTAAATCATTTGTAGAAGGTCATGATGAATTGTGGAATCAAGATACGTGGATGGAAGAACTTGAAGCGTTGATGGAGTATTTAAATATTGAATCTTGTCATTTGTTGGGACAATCCTGGGGTGGTATGTTAGCCATTGCCTATGCGATTGAAAAGAAAAGCACGAGATTGAAGTCTTTAATTCTTTCGAGTACATTATCTTCAGCTTCACTATGGGCTAAAGAGCAACATCGTATGATTTCATTTATGTCGGATGATGAGCAACGAGCAATTTTAAGTGAAGACTATGAATCTGATCAATATCAATTGGCTAATGAGCATTATATGCAGCTTCATTGTGCAGGGCCATTTGATGAAGATACGCCAGAATGTGTTAAAAGAGAAAAGAAAGCTGGGACTCGTGCCTATTTAATTGGCTGGGGACCTAATGAATATACTCCGCTTGGAACTTTGAAGGATTTTGAGTATACAAATCGATTGAACGAAATTCAAGTTCCGGCACTAATAATAAGTGGAACGAATGATTTATGTACACCATTAGTTGCCAAAACTATGTATGATGGAATAAAAAATGCAAAATGGCATTTAATGCCAGAATGTCGTCATATGTGTTTTGTGGATGATCATGATACATATTGTCACAATTTAGAGGATTGGTTAGCGTCTGTTGATTAAAAACAGACGCTTTTTTACATGTTTTTAAAAAACAGGTGTATTTTTATTGTTTAAAACAATATTTGCGACCCACTGATATCAGTTGTCACAGTTATTTTTTGGAAACAGTTAAAAAAATAAAAAATAAAACGTGTTAAAACACGATAAATAAGGGCTTTAAAAGAATTATTAAATTTTTTTAATTTAGGGGTTGAATGCATGAAATATATGTGTTAGAATACAGGAGCTTGCGATGAAGTGCGAGGTTGCTGACCCACTGAGAACCGTTGTCATGGGTGTGGCCAGGTAATTCGCATGGAGCATGTTTATCTAGAATAAACGAAAGGAGTTAAACATGGCAAAAAATACTATGAGAATTCGCTTAAAGGCGTATGAGCACAGAATCTTAGATGATAGTGCAAAGAAAATTGTCGAAGCTGCGACAAAACACGGAGCTAAAAAGGTTGTAGGACCAGTTCCATTACCTACTGAAAAACAGGTAGTAACAATTCTTCGTGCGGTTCACAAATACAAAGATTCACGTGAACAATTTGAAATTCGTACGCACAAGCGTTTGATTGAGATTGTTGCACCAAACAAGGAAACGATTGATTCTTTACAAAGACTTGAACTTCCTAGCGGTGTCGACATCGAAATTAAACTTTAATGGAGGTGTCAATGATGAAAGGACTATTAGGAAGAAAATTAGGAATGACACAAGTCTTCACTGAAGATGGTGTATTGATTCCGGTAACTGTAGTTGAAGTAACACCAAACGTTGTTTTACAAAAGAAAACAGTTGAAACAGATGGTTACAACGCAGTTCAATTAGGATTTGAAGAAATCAAAGAAAAACGCACAACTAAAGCAAACATCGGACACTGTAAAAAAGCAAATACAAGTCCAAAGCGTTTCATTAAGGAAGTGCGCGACTGTGACATGGACGTAAACGTTGGGGATTTAGTTAACGTTGATATCTTTGCTGCAGGAGAAACAGTAGATGTAATCGGTACAAGTAAAGGTAAAGGTTACAATGGTACAATCGTTCGTAACAATGCTCACCAAGGTCCAAAGACTCACGGTGGATCTAAGAACATTCGTCACATCGGTTCATTAGCTACAAACGGTATTACTTCACGTCAAGGACGTATTATGAAGGGTACTATCATGGCTGGTCAAGAAGGTGGATATACTACTACAAATCAAAACTTGACAGTTATTAAAGTTGATACAGAAAACAACTATATGTTAATTAAAGGTAACGTTCCTGGACCTAGAAAAGGCTGTGTAATGGTACGTACTGCTAAAACTAGCAAGGGAGATAAAGAACCTGTTACTTTAGTTGACTATACTGCAAATAAGGAGGTTCAATAATGGCTACTATCGACGTAATTAACCAAGCTGGTGCAGTTGTTGGTTCAATCGAATTGAACGACGCTGTTTTCGGAATTGAACCACACCAACAGGCTATGTATGATGCATTAGTAATGCAAATGGCAAGCCGTCGTCAAGGAACTGCTGACACTAAGGGTCGTAGCGAAGTTTCTGGTGGTGGACGCAAGCCTTACCGTCAAAAAGGTACAGGACGTGCTCGTCAAGGTTCTATCCGTGCTACTCAATTTAGAGGTGGTGGAACTGTATTCGGAGCTACTCCACGTAACTATGCATACCGCATTAACAAAAAAGTTCGCCGTTTAGCAGTTAAATCTGCATTGAGCGAAAAAGTTCAAGAAACAGCATTCAGCGTTTTGGATAAATTTGAAATTGCTGAACCAAAAACAAAAACATTTGTTTCAATTATTGAAGCTATCCAAGCGCCTAAGAAAACATTGTTTGTTGTTGCAGATAGTGAAGATGCAACAAACGTTTACTTATCAGCACGTAATATTGCTGGAGCTACAGTAATGTCTGCTTCTGCAATCAACACTTACGATTTAGTAAATGCAAACAAAGTTGTTATGACAAGCGCTGCCGTAAAACAAGTTGAGGAGGCATTGGCATAATGAAAGATTACAGAGACGTAATTATCCGCCCAATCATCACTGAAGCAACTATGAAGATGATGGCTGAAGATAACAAAGTAACTTTTGAAGTAGTTAAGGGTGTTAGCAAAATCGAAATTGCTAAAGCTGTTGAAGCTGCATTCAATGTAGAAGTTGTAAAAGTAAATACAATGAACTGCAAACCAAAAACAAAACGTGTAGGTCGTTATGTTGGAAAAACAAGCGCTGTACACAAAGCTATTGTAAAAATTAAAGAAGGACAAACAATCGAATTGTTCGGTTCTGAAGAATAATCAGGGAGAAGACGCTATTTCCTGAATAAATATTGCGATAAGGAGGAAAATTAAGTTTATGCCAATTAAGAAGTATAAACCAATGACACCTGGACGTCGTGGAATGACAACTTTGGCTAAAGATGAAATCACAACATCTAAACCAGAAAAAAGTTTGTTAGCTCCATTGAAATCTAAAGGTGGAAGAAACAACACAGGACGTATTACTACACGTCACCAAGGTTCTGGTCACAAAAGAACTTACCGTATCATCGATTTCAAACGTAACAAAGACAACGTGCCTGCACGTGTTGCTACAATCGAATACGATCCAAACCGTTCAGCAAACATTGCATTGTTAAACTATGCTGATGGTGAAAAACGTTATATCATCGCTCCAAAAGATTTGAAGGTTGGTATGACAGTTGTATCAGGAGCAGAAACAGATATTAAACTTGGTAACTGCTGCGAAATGAGAAACATGCCTGAAGGTACATTCATTCACAACGTTGAATTGAAACCTGGTAAAGGTGGACAGATGGCTCGTAGTGCTGGATGTTCAGCTCAGATCTTAGGTATTGAAGAAAAATATGTAACTTTACGTTTAGCTTCTGGTGAAGTTCGTAAAGTATTGGCTAATTGCCGTGCTACTGTAGGTACAGTTGGTAATGAAGATTACAGCTTAGTTAACTATGGTAAAGCAGGACGTAACCGTTGGAGAGGTATTCGCCCAACTGTTCGTGGTTCTGTAATGAACCCTAATGATCACCCTCATGGTGGTGGTGAAGGACGTACTCCTATCGGACGTAAATCACCAATGACTCCTTGGGGTAAAAAAGCATTGGGTGTTAAAACTCGTCGTAACAAGAAGGCTAGTACAAAATTAATTGTACGTCGTCGTAATGGTAAGTAGGCAAGGAGGTAAGATACAATGAGTCGTAGTTTGAAAAAAGGACCTTTCTGTGATGACCATTTGATGAAAAAGGTTGTTGCATTAAATGAAGCCGAAAAAAAAGAAGTTATTAAAACTTGGAGCCGTCGTTCTACAATCTTCCCTCAATTTGTTGAACACACATTTGCCGTTTATAACGGTAAGGAACATGTTCCTGTTTATGTAACAGAAGACATGGTTGGACACAAATTAGGTGAATTCGTTCCAACACGTAAATACACTGGTCATGGATCAGATGATAAGAAATCTAGATAGTAGGAGGAGAAGAAATGGAAGTAAAAGCTACCGCAAAAACTCTACGTATTCAACCTCGTAAAGCAAGACTTGTCTTAGACTTGATCCGTGGAAAAGACGTAGAAGAAGCAGCTGCTATTTTGAAATTCTTACCTAACAAAGGTGGATATCTTGTTGGTAAAGTATTACACTCAGCTGTTGCTAACGCAGTTAACAATAACGATTTAGATGAAAGCAAGTTATATGTGAAGGCTTGCTGGGCTGACGAAGGAATTACTTTGAAACGCTTCATGCCACGTGCGAAAGGTAGTGCGAGTGCTATTCACAAACGTACAAGCCACATTACAGTTGTAGTGGCTGAAAAAGAGTAGGAGGTAAGCTATGGGACAGAAAGTAAGTCCAATTGGAATGCGTGTCGGAGTCATTCGTGACTGGCAATCAAGATGGTACGCTGACGATAAAGAATTCGGAACATTATTAATGGAAGATGTTAAGATTCGTGAATTGGTTGAAGCATACTACGCTAAATTATCAAACGAAGCTGTCGACAAACGTAAGGCAGACCCTCAAATCTCTCGTATCGAAATCGAACGTACTAAGGGTCGTATGACAGTTATCATCCGTACTGCTCACCCTGGTGTAGTAATCGGTCAAGATGGAAAATCAATCGAAGGATTGAAAAAACAAGTTTCAAAAATCGCTTCTGCAAAGAACGTACAAATTAACGTTGTAGAAGTTGCTAATCCTAACTTAGATGCTCGTTTAGTAGCTCGTTGGATTGCTAACGAATTGGAAGGACGTAAATCTTTCCGTGCAACTCAGAAAAAAGCTATTCAAAACACTATGCGTGCTGGTGCAAAAGGTATCAAAACTGCTGTATCTGGACGTCTTGGTGGAGCTGATATGGCACGTACTGAAGGATATTCAGAAGGAGTTGTTCCTTTACATACACTACGTAGTGATATTGACTATGCTTGGGAAGAAGCAGCGACTCAATATGGTCGTTTAGGTGTAAAAGTTTGGATCTGCCGTGGTGAAGTATTACCTGGTGAAATGGTTAAAGAACCAGAAGCTCCAAAACAACGCCCAATGCGTAAAGGAAAAGGACGTCGTCGTCCAGATGCTCGTTCAAACCGTGCCCCTAAAGATGCTGCTAAAGCTGCAGCACCTGCAGAAAAAGGAGGTAACGAATAATGTTAATGCCTAAACGTACAAAGTATCGTCGTCCTCACCGTTTGAGCTACGAAGGTCGTTCAAAAGCAGGTCGTACTATTGACTTTGGTGAATATGGATTGGTTGCTGAATCTGGAAACTATGTAAGTAACCGTCAAATTGAAGCAGCCCGTATTGCTATGACACGTTATATGAAACGTGGAGGAAATGTTTGGATTCGTATTTTCCCTCACATGGCACGTACTAAAAAACCTCTAGAGGTTCGTATGGGTTCTGGTAAAGGTGCTCCTGAAGGATGGGTAGCAGTAGTTCAACCAGGACGTGTAATGTTCGAAGTTGGTGGAGTAAGTGAAGAAGTAGCTCGTGAAGCTTTACGTCTTGCTGCTCACAAATTACCAGTTAAGACTCGTTTTGCTAGAAAAGGAGAAGTGAAGTAATGTTAGCTAAAGAAATCCGCGAAAAAACAAATGAAGAGCTTCTTCAGGAAATCGATACGCTTAAAGATGAACTTTTTAACCTTCGTTTCCAGCAAGCCACAGGACAGTTAGAAAATACAGCTCGTTTAAAAACTGTTAAGAAAACAATTGCTCGTATTAAAACTGTATTGACAGAGCGTGAAAACGCTGGCCAAGAGTAGGGAGGACGTATCTATGGAAAGAAACGCTCGTAAAGTATACCGTGGTACTGTTGTGTCTGATAAAATGGATAAAACTATCACAGTTATGGTAGAAACTAAAAAAACACACCCATTATATGGTAAACGTGTTAAATATTCTAAGAAATTTAAAGCTCACGATGAAAACAACGAAGCACGTATCGGAGATAAAGTAGTAATTATGGAAACTCGTCCATTATCTGCTACAAAACGTTTCCGTTTAGTTGAAATCGTTGAAAAGGCTCGTGGTTAATACTAGGAGGAGAAAGCAATGATTCAAAACGAAAGTCGTATGCGCGTTGCTGACAACACTGGAGCTAAAGAAGTTTTAGTTATCCGTTGTTTAGGTGGTAGCGTAAGAAAATTTGCAAACATCGGTGATGTCGTTGTATGTGCTGTTAAACAGGCTACTCCTGGTGGATCCGTAAAAAAAGGTGATGTAGTTAAAGCCGTAATCGTACGTACACGTCGTGGTGTTCGTCGTGAAAACGGAACTTACATCAAATTTGATGATAACGCATGTGTAATCATTAAAGATGACAAGACGCCTAAGGGAACTCGTATCTTCGGTCCAGTTGCTCGTGAATTACGTGACAAAGACTTCATGAAGATCGTATCTCTTGCGCCAGAAGTATTATAGGAGGTGTGTCTAAGTGAGAATTAAAAAAGGTGATAAAGTAAAAGTTATTACAGGTGCTTACAAAGGCACAATCGGTGAAGTAAAAGCTGTATTCCCTAAGGAAGACAGAGTTATCGTTGAAGGTGTTAACATGGTTAAAAAACACTTGAAACCAACTCAAGCAAATCCTGATGGTGGAATCGTTGAAAAAGAAGCTAAAATTCATGTTTCAAATGTAATGCTTTATGATGAAAAAGCAAAAGTTGCTAGCCGTATTACAACAAAAGTTGAAGTTGTAGATGGTAAAAATGTAAAAACACGCGTCTTCAAGAAGAGCGGTAATGAAGTGAAGTAGGAGGGTAGAAGATGAATCGTTTACAAGAAAAATATAAAAACGTAGTTGTCCCTCAAATGATGAAAGATTTCGAATACAAATCTGTCATGGAAGTACCTCACGTTGAAAAAGTAGTTATTAATATTGGTGTAGGTGATGCTATCACTAACGCTAAATTATTAGACGAAGCTGTTGAAGAATTGACAGCTATCACTGGTCAAGCTCCAGTAGTAACAAAGGCTAAAAAATCAATTGCGAACTTCAAATTGCGTGAAGGTATGCCAATTGGATGTAAAGTTACTTTACGTAAAGAAAAAATGTATGAATTCTTAGATAAGTTATTCAACATTTCATTACCTCGTGTACGTGACTTCCGTGGAGTTAGCGATACTAGCTTCGATGGTCGTGGAAACTATACATTAGGTATTAAAGAACAAATCATTTTCCCTGAAATTGATTTCGATAAAGTAGACCGTACTCGTGGTATGGACATCGTAATCGTTACATCAGCGAAAACAAACGAAGAAGCAAAGGCATTATTAACTCAAATGGGTATGCCTTTCAAAAAGTAGGAGGAGCTTTTAAATGGCAAAGAAATCAATGATTAACAAACAACAGCGTCCTCAAAAATTTAAAGTTCGTGAGTACACTCGTTGTGAACGTTGTGGTCGTCCACACTCTGTATTAAGAAAGTACAAATTATGTCGTATTTGCTTCCGTGAATTGGCTTACAAAGGTCAAATTCCTGGAGTTAAAAAGGCTAGTTGGTAAGGAGGTATATTGCATATGATTATGACTGATCCTATTGCGGATATGCTGACTAGAATCCGCAATGCTTTGCAACAAAAGCATGCCTCTGTCAGTATGCCAGCGAGCAATGAAAAGAAAGCAATTGCTCAAATTTTGAAAAACGAAGGTTTCATCGTAGACTTCAACGTAGAAGGCGATGTTAAGAAAACTTTGAACATCGAATTGAAATACGGACCTAACAATGAAAAAGTTATCAGCGGTTTACGTCGAATTTCTAAACCTGGTCTTCGTGTTTACGCTAAAGTTGAAAACTTACCTAGCGTATTAAACGGATTAGGTATCGCAATCATTTCTACAAGTAATGGAATGATGACTGACAAAGAAGCAAGAAAGAACCACTTAGGTGGAGAAGTTATTGCTTACGTTTGGTAATAAATATATAGGAGGATAAAACGTAATGTCACGTATCGGGAATAAACTGATTACCGTTCCTGCAGGAGTTACTGTTGAAGTAGCTGCTGGGAATGAGGTGACTGTTAAAGGACCTAAAGGTACTTTAACACGTACATTCTCTTCTTTGATGGAAATCCACGTAGAAGATAATGTTGTCACTGTAAAACGTCCAAATGACGAAAAACACACAAAACAATTACACGGAACAACTCGTGCTTTGTTACACAACATGGTAGTTGGTGTATCTGAAGGATTCACTAAAGACTTAGAATTAGTTGGTATCGGATTCCGTACAGCAATGAAAGGAAACGTATTAACTTTAAACGTTGGATATTCTCACCAAGTTGAGATGCCAGTTAAAGAAGGCTTAGAAGTAACTTGTCCAACTGCTACAACTATCAAAGTTGCAGGTATCGATAAACAAGAAGTTGGAGAATTTGCAGCAAATGTTCGTGCTGTTCGTAGACCAGAACCTTACAAAGGAAAAGGTATTCGCTATGTTGGCGAAATCATCCGTCGTAAGGAAGGTAAAACAGCAGGTAAGAAATAGTAGTGGGAAAGGAGATCAAAAATGTTTACTAAAGTATCACGTAATGAAACTCGTGTACGTCGTCACAAACGTGTACGTACAAAAATTAGCGGAACTCCAGAATGCCCACGTTTATGCGTATTCAGAAGTAACGCACACATCCATGTTCAAATCATTGATGATGTTAACCAAAACACATTGGTCAGTGCTTCAAGTGTTGACATGAAATTAGAAAATGGTGGAAACGTGGAAGCAGCTCGTTTGGTAGGAACTGAAATTGCTAAGCGCGCACTAGAAAAGAATATTAAAGAGGTTGTATTTGACCGTGGTGGATATGTTTATACTGGTCGTGTACAAGCTTTAGCAGAAGCAGCTCGTGAAGCTGGCTTGGAATTTTAGGAGGTCGCACAATGGCAATGGATAGAAAACCAAAAAGAGACCAAAAAGAATTTGAAGAACAAGTAATCTCAATCAACCGTGTAACTAAGGTAGTTAAAGGTGGACGTCGTTTCCGTTTTGCTGCATTAGTTGTAGTTGGAGATCGTAAAGGCCGAGTAGGTATTGGTACAGGAAAAGCTAACGAAGTTCCTGATGCAATCAAAAAAGCTGTTGAAGATGCTAAGAAAAACATCTTCACAGTACCAGTAATCGGTACAACAATCCCTCACGAAATCACTGGTAGATATGGTGCAGGATCTGTATACATGCGTCCAGCTATCGAAGGTACTGGTGTTATCGCTGGTGGTGCAACTCGTGCAATCCTTGAACTTGCAGGTATCTCTGATATCTTAACTAAATGTTTAGGATCACGTACAAAAATCAACGTTGTTCGTGCAACAGTTGATGCATTACAGAACTTAAGAACTGTAGAAAGCGTTGCTGCGCTTCGTGGTAAGAAGCCAGAAGAAATTCGCGGGTAATAGGAGGTAAATCAGATGAAATTACATACAATGAATTTAGCCGAAACTCGCACAGAACGTAACCGTGTTGGTCGTGGACCTGGAAGCGGAAACGGAAAAACAAGCGGTCGTGGACAAAAAGGTCAAAAATCAAGATCAGGTGGAGGAGTTCGCTTAGGTTTTGAAGGTGGTCAAACACCATTAGCAAGACGTTTACCAAAACGTGGATTTACTAACTTCAACCGTAAAGAATATGCTATCGTTAACGTTGAAACATTAAATCGATTCGAAGATGGAGCAACTGTTAATGCAGCTGCTTTAATTGAAGCTGGAATTATTAATAAAGAACTTTCTGGACTTAAAGTTTTAGGTAACGGTGAGTTAACTAAAAAATTAACTGTTGAAGCAGTTAAATTCTCTAAGTCAGCTAAAGAAGCAATTGAAAAAGCAGGCGGAAAAGTAGAGGTTCTATAATATGGCAGGCAAGATAAAGGCAATGTGGACGAATAAGGATATCCGCAATAGGATTCTATTCACCCTATTTGCCTTTCTTGTCTATCGTTTGGGATCAGCCATTACTGTACCTGATGTAAATACAACAGATTTAGTAAATGGTCTTGGGGAAAACTCATTGTTCGCAATGTTAAATCTTTTAGGAGGTGGAGGACTTGAACAGTTCTCTGTCTTCGCTTTAGGAGTTACTCCCTATATCACAGCTTCTATCATTATTCAGTTATTAAGTATGGACGTTATTCCTCACTTAACAGAGTTGAGTAAAGCAGGGGCTAATGGTCGTAAAACATTAGACAAGTACACAAGATATCTTGCGGTCGTGTTTGCCTTTGTGCAATCATTCTCATTAGTATATGGTTTCTCAAAAGCATATACAGGTTTGATTGTCGGCGGTGTTACAATCAGTAAGATTTTATATATTGCTACAATATTTGCAGCAGGAAGCATGTTTTTAGTGTGGATTGGAGACCAAATTTCCATGAAAGGTATCGGAAATGGTATTTCCATGGTAATTATGGCTGGTATTGTTGGGCGTATGCCGCAACAATTCTCCAGTGCATGGTCAAGCTTAATTTCAGGTGAGTCTGCGCCTTCCTATGGGGCTTGGTTATTTGCTGCGTATATATTAATATACTTATTAATTATTATCTTTGTTACGTTGATTAATACAGCGGAAAGAAGAATTCCAATTCAATATACATCAAGTTCAATTTCATTGAGCAAACCAAGTGAAGCAAACTACTTGCCATTGAAAGTCAATTCAGCAAGTGTTATTCCGGTCATCTTTGCTAGTTCATTGATGATGGCACCAATTCAAATTGCTTCATTCTTTCCATCAAATGATTTCACTAAAGAAATGCAAAAATGGTTAGGGTTACAGACATGGTATTCACTTGTAATTTATGTATTATTGATTTTATTCTTTACATTCTTCTATACGAAGATGCAAATTAATCCAGAAAAAGTTGCTGAAAACTTGGGTAAATCTGGATCATATATTCCTAGTGTTCGACCAGGTTCGGAAACAAAAGACTATATTAACCGTGTTTTATCAAGAATTACAGTATTAGGATCTGTTGCTTTAGCATTTATTGCTGTTATGCCACATGTCATGCCATTAATTTGGCCTGATCTTCCAGGCTCAATGGCTTTGGGTGGAACAGGAATGATTATCGTTGTTGGTGTTGCTATTGAAACAGTACGTCAAGTACAAGGATTGATTACTCAAAAATCTTACAAGAAATATTACGAAGACTAAGATCTTCAGGAGAATAGATATGAATATATTTATTATGGGAGCTCCTGGTTCTGGTAAGGGAACATTCTCTACTAAGATCAAAGAAGAATTCAATTTGAATCATATTTCTACAGGAGATATTTTCCGTGCAAATATTGCTGGTGGAACTGAATTGGGTCTACAAGCAAAAGCGTATTCTGAAAAAGGTTTATTAGTACCTGATGAAATCACAAACAAAATGGTTAAGGATTACTTAAACACTTTGGAAGATAAAAAGAACGGATATTTATTAGATGGATATCCAAGAACTTTGGCTCAGGCAAAAGCTTTTGAAGAAATGACTAATGGAACAGATTTAGCAGTTGAAAAAATTGTTTATATGGATGTTCCATTTGACGAATTAACTCGTCGTATTACAGGTCGTCGCACTTGTAAAAATTGTGGAGAAATCTACAACATCTATTCAAAACCAACAAAAGTTGAAGGTGTATGTGATGTTTGCGGTGGTGAATTAACACAACGTAAAGATGACAACGAAGAAAGCTTAAAGGTTCGTTTAGATGAATATGCAAAGAATACTGAACCAGTAATTGCATATTATGAAGAAAAAAATATGGTTTCAAGAATTGATGCGTCAAAATCTATGGAAGAAATTTGGCCAGAATTAAAAGAAGCCTTGAAAAACAAGTAAGTTGCGCTTATAATATATAAGCGCAACTTTGCTTGCGATTTATACATTCACGTTTCTGTTAAAATCCGCATGTACACATACGCATTTTAGCAGGGCCATTAAAATACGTGAATCATTACGTAGGAGGAAGAAAGATGAAAGTAAGACCATCTGTTAAACCAATCTGCGACAAGTGTCGAGTAATTCGACGCAAAGGACGTGTGATGGTAATTTGTGAAAACCCAAAACACAAACAGAGACAAGGAAACTAAAGTAGGAGGAAACTAAATGGCTCGTATAGCAGGAGTAGATATTCCAAACGATAAACGAGTTGTCATTTCATTGACATACATCTATGGTATTGGATTGACAACATCAAAGAAAGTATTGGAAGAAGCAGGCATCAGTGAAGATGTTCGAGTAAAAGATTTAACTGAAGAACAATTAAATGCAATTCGTAAAACAATCGATGCAATCAAAGTCGAAGGAGACTTAAGAAGAGAAGTACAATTAAACATCAAGAGATTGATGGAAATTGGATGTTATAGAGGAATGCGTCACAGAAAAGGATTGCCAGTACGTGGACAAAGAACAAAGACAAACGCAAGAACACGTAAAGGAAAAGCCAAGACAGTGGCTAACAAGAAGAAGTAGTAGGGAAGGAGAGTAAAGAATGGCAAAAGTACAAAAGACACGTAAAAGACGTGTTAAAAAGAATATTGCGCGAGGATGTGCACACATTCACTCGACTTTCAATAATACAATCGTAACAATCACAGACGAAAGTGGAAATGCAGTAGCATGGAGCAGTGCCGGAGCATTAGGATTCAAGGGAAGTCGTAAATCAACACCATATGCAGCACAGTTAGCAGGAGAAGCAGCTGGAAAAGCAGCAATGGATCACGGAATGAAGACAGTATCCGTAGATGTAAAAGGGCCTGGACCTGGACGTGAAGCAGCTGTCAGAGCATTACAGGTAGCTGGTTTAGAAATTACAATGATCAATGATGTAACACCAATTCCACACAACGGATGTCGTCCACCAAAACGACCTCGTGGATAGTCACCATACTAAGGAGGTGTCCAAATGAGCACAAAGTATAAAATTTCGACTATCGAAGAAACAACAAATGTAGGTAAATTCTTATTAGAACCATTAGAATATCGTTATGGTACACCATTAGGTAATGCACTTCGCCGTGTATTGTTATCTTCAATTCCTGGAGGTGCGATCTTCAGTATTCGTATTGACGGCGTATACCACGAATTTACAGGTATTAAAGGTGTAAAAGAAGACGTTGCTTCAATTATTTTAAATTTGAAACAATTGATTTTAGATATTGATATTCATGACAATGAAGTTTATACGCTTCGTATCGACCAGGAAGGACCAAAAACAGTCTTAGCAGGTGATATCGCATGTCCAACAGGAGTTACTGTATTAAACAAAGATTTACCAATTTGTACTTTGTCTGAAGGAGGTTCTATGCACATGGAACTTCAGGCTCGTTTAGGCCGTGGATTCGTGCGTTCTGATGTAAATAAGAGAATGTACCAAAATGAAGGACAACCCCTTGGTATTATTTATACAGACTCTCTATACTCACCAGTTAAAAATGTTAGCTATGTTGCTACACCAATTAAAGGTGAAGATGGAAGTATGTACGATTCATTAGAGTTAGAAATTACTACGGATGAAACAATTAAACCGAGTGAAGCATTAGCTGTAGCAGGTAAAATCTTGCGTGATCACTTATCAATCTTGGCATCAGTTGATGAAGCTAGTCTTGAAGTGAAAGAAAAAGAAGTTGAAGTTTCAGAAGAACCTGTAGCATACACTACTCACAAAATGATTGAAGACTTAGAACTATCAGTTCGTTCTTATAACTGTTTAAAACGTGCTGGTATTGCGACTGTTGATGAATTAACTCAAAAAACAGAAGAGGAAATGATTCACGTTCGTAATTTAGGGAAGAAATCATTACAAGAAGTTAAAGACAAAATTAAAGAATTAGGATTGTCTTTTAAGCAAAATAACGGATAGGAGGAAATAACATGTGGAATCGTAAATTGGGACGTAAAGCCGATCATCGTAAAGCATTGTTGCGT
>OLNL01000638.1_pt1 | contig 37583 bp, 38 predicted proteins | sample 1672181 | NCBI WGS metagenome assembly OLNL01 (sample SAMEA3136656, study PRJEB25190) | human gut metagenome | biome: human gut; feature: human-associated habitat; material: faeces | place: Austria | collected 2013
ATCATATTTCGTCTGTACCGTTTTTCTTTTCATAAACCGATAAAATCACGACTTGCGAGAGGACGCTTATATCTGCCCCCTCATAGCCTATAAAAGCACCACAAAATCTGCTGCTCTATGGTAAGTTAAACTCCGGTTATTTATTCATAATCCTGCGGAATCCAGATTCCATCCTCGCTGTCAGGCTGGATCATTTTTACAAACCGCTCTGCGCCGTCCTCGATAAAAGTGATTTTTATATTGATACCTTCTTTCGAGCCGTCCTGTAATGCCTCCACTTGTACTTTGTTTTCGTTATCCAGCAGATTCAACAGATACTTTGCAGCCAATACCGGATCCTTTAGATTCTGATATAACATGGAACTGGAAAGCAGACTGTTCATAACCAATGCATCATACATGCCATTGACCGTGTAATCCATCGGTGTGCCATTAATTTGCGGATATGCCTCATCAAATTCCGTTCCTGATACAATATAATCCAGAAAACGGATATTCTCATCCGTCACTTTATAACTTCCATCTCTCTCCTCAAACGTAATATCTTCTTTCCACACCGTAACATGTGGATCAGATGTCCATGCATAGTACAAAATCTCTGCTGTGTTTTTTCCATCATAGGAGGTCGTGATCGTATACCCCTTCGAATTTTCATCCGACGTATCCCACATTGGCCACGGGCTTGACCATCCAAAGATGGTATCTCCTTCGTCGATCACAAGCAGCTGCTCCTTCATCATTTTTTTTCTTGCTCCGTCCATGCACAAACTGTCAATCGCTGCTCCGTCCCTGTCACAAAATGCATCCGCCCAGGTTTGTAAGAAACTTTGTTGTTGTGCCCGAATCGCATCGGACTGCTTTTTTAATAAGGCATTTAGTTCTGATTCCTGATCAGCCAAAGAATCCTTCTCTGTGTTTAACGTTTGGTCAGTCAGACTGCTTTCTGATAATTCGGTTGCAATATTTTCTTCCACATTATCGTTCTTTTTCGGATTGGTAAGAAAAAGTGCTCCTATTATCACACAGAAAAGCAATGCTGCTGCAATCAGCCAGAAGGTCGGCTTTTTAAAATTCAGGATTCCTTTTACTCTCTGTTTCACACCCACTTCTCCAAATGCTAACGGGCAGATGGTGATCATTTTTCCCGGCACATGGAACGAAAGCAGGACAAGTGAATACTCTTTTTTCTGCTCTGCGCTCCAGTCCTTTATCACACGCTCATCGCATGCCATCTCAATGTCCCGGCAAAACAAAATGTACGCCAGCCAGCAGAACGGATTGAACCAATATACTGCAAACAGCACATAACCAAGTGGTTTCCACAGATAATCCAGCCGTCTGATATGCGCTTTTTCATGCGCCACAACATTTTTTATCTGAACTTCTTTTAACGATGATGGCAGATAGATCCGAGGATTTAACACTCCAAAAATAAATGGTGTCTGGATTCTGTCACAAATATAGATATTTCCTTCTATGCGGACGGATTCTCTCACTTTCCTGCGAATATGTACATAACTGACTGCTGCATATACGAGCAAAACCGCTACACCGCATAGCCAGATAGATGCAATCAGGTTCATCGGGTTTTGCGCCGTCTCCTGCTCCGGAACTGTGATACCCTCAAAATAATATTTTGCAAGATACCGGTTTGCCGTGTTGTCTAAAGCCGGCATTTCTGCCAGAACCTGCGATGTTACCGCACCTGCTTCAATGCTTACAACCTGTGCGTTTGGTGCGAGGCTAAATGTCGTCTCTAATTGAAACGGGCACAGCAGCCGGATTCCAACCAGCGCCCACAAGATACAGTGAATCCACTTCGGCGATCTCCGCAGCAGACAGCGTGCCAGCACCACAACCACGATCAGCACACTGGCAGATATACTCATGTTCAACAATTTCAAAAAGAGTCCTGACATTTTCAGCCCTCCTTTCCAATAGCATCGATCATTTTCTTTATCTCGTCCACCTCTGATTTATTTAATTTTTTTCTCGTTGTGAACGCGGCAAGAAACGCCGGAAGGGAACCTCCAAAGTTTTCCTCCACAAATTTTTCACTCTGGGCAGCGTCGTATTCCTCTTTCGTCATCCGGGCGGAAATCATTCCTTTTTCGTTCTGAAAGATTCCCCGCTCGCACAACCTCTTTAAAACCGTGTAAGTGGTCGACTTTTTCCAACCAAGCTTTTGCTCACATAATTTCACCAGCTCACCGGACGGAAGCGGTTCATTGCTCCATATGATTTCCGCAAACTGCGATTCTACTACCCCTAATCTTAATTCTTCCATTGTTACCTCCTCGGTCTAATACTTGTAGACTTGTTGTTTTTAGTCTACAGTCATTAGACCAATTTGTCAAGAAAAAATCCACAGATATGTGGAAATCCATTTCTTTTTTCCTCATATCTGTGGATAAATAAATTTTTATAAATTTGTTTCCTTCCAAAATCACTCCCACAAATCGCCCCAGATATCCGTGCACAACTTTGTACAATATTCTCTGGAAAAATTTGCGTCCTGTTCTATGATTGCATTTTTTCCTGCCATTTCATCTGTATAGTCTCTCAGAAAGTAAGTGGTAACTCCGCCATGCCCCTGTTCCACCTGTGTCACAAGTGCATTCACGCCATAGTCTGTAATAAAGCCCTCACCATTTTCATCCAGTCCGATTGTGACTTCCGCCATGCCACCGACCATGCGGTTAGCGATCCCATCTCCACTACTCGAAGTCCAGTTTACATAATTCCCAAGCGAATAGTAAACGAGTGTCTGGTTTCCGGTTGTCTCATCTGTCACCCACTCAACAGGCTCGATCACATGAGGATGCGTTCCTATCACCAGATCAACGCCATTTCTAACAAAAATCTCTGTCCATTTTTTCTGCATGCTGTCTGGCTGCAAACTGTATTCTGTTCCCCAATGCGGGCACACTACAACAAAATCCGCCTGTTCTCTGGCGGAGGCAATGTCACTTACGACTTTTTCCTCATCTAAAAGATTGACTGCATATGGCATATCCTGTGGCAACGCAATTCCGTTCAGACCATATGTATAATTTAATACTGCAATTTTTATTCCATTCTGCTCTAAAACGGTAACGATATCCTGCGCATCCTGACTTTTATTAATTCCAAGAATTTTTATGTCAGGATATTTTTTCTCCCAGTTTGAAAGGCAATTTGTAATTCCTTTTTTCCCCTGATCCATCGCATGATTTGTTCCATGCAAAATGACATCAAATCCGGTTTCTGCCAATGCATCCGCCACCTCGTAAGGTGCATTAAAGCTTGGATAACCAGATACTCCCAGTTCCTCTCCGCCAATGATAACTTCCTGGTTGACAATCGCAATGTCTGCCGCCTGCACCTCCTCTTTCACATTAGCAAAAAGACCGGAAAAATCATAAGAGCCATCCTCTGCCTGACAGCTTTCTTCCACCGGAGTGTGAAGCAGAACATCCCCAACCATGGCAAGTGTCACGGTCGGACCTGAATACACATCTGAGATTTCCGGCTCCTCGGTTGTAATATCCACAGCCTGTTCTGTCTCTGCCTGAATGTTATCCACGCTTTCTGTATTTTCGACTTCGTTATCCACGGAAGCTTCCTCTACATGGTTGAAACTGTAGATCATTTCCTGCCTGTCACACCCCGATAGCGTGAACATGGCAAGCAATATCATTGGTATCTTTTTCATTTTCACCTCCTACGAAAGCAACGCCTGATACACATCCCTCTTACTGATCCCACGGTCTTTTGCCACAAGTTTCATTGCCTCTTTCCGTGCAATGCCCTGGCTCTCATATACCTGCATATGTTCCTCTAATGTCATGGATTCCCAGTTTTTCTTCTCTTCCTCGGCAATCTCCTCAAAACTCTTTCCCTGCAAAACAAGGACATACTCGCCGCGTGGTTCGTTTTGCTCATAATAGCTGAGACTGTCACCTAACGTTGTCTGCATTTTTTCCTCATATCGCTTTGTAAGCTCCCTGCAGATTGTAAGCTTTCTGTCACTTCCAAGAACACTCTCCAGTTCCTCCAACGTTTTCACAAGATGGTGTGGCGCCTCATAGATAATGATGGTTCTTGTCTCATTTGCAAGCCCGTTTAAAACAAGCGCCCGCTCTTTTTTATCCCTCGGCAAAAATGCCTCAAACGCAAATCTTCTGGTCGGAAGCCCGGACATGGTAAGCGCCGTGATACATGCGGCTGGCCCCGGCAGAGACGTCACCTCAATACCTTCCTCATAGCAGATACGCACGAGATCTTCCCCCGGATCAGAAATACCCGGCGTTCCTGCGTCCGTGATAAGTGCAATATTTTTCCCTTCGCGAAGCTTGTCCACCAATTGATATGCTTTGTCAATCTTATTAAATTCATGGTAGCTTGTCATAGGTGTTTTTATCTCAAAATGATTCAGCAGTTTGATGGAATTTCTCGTATCTTCTGCTGCGATCAGGTCAACCTCTTTTAGCGTGCGGAGGACCCGATAGGTAATATCCTCAAGGTTTCCAATCGGTGTTGCGCACAAATATAACTTTCCTGCCATCATTATTCTCTCTCCAATATCCTCCCGGAAGTATTTTTCAATTTATCTTTTTGCATAGATCAAAATGATAATGTTCTGAATATTTGTTACGAAGCAATATGAATGAAATGGTACAACTAACAAAAAACTAAATTATATCTGTCCGCTGCGCATCAGTCATTTTTCGCATGATTATAAAAAAAGCACACGTAAATATAATGCCTTTCATCATTGTGGTTGTTGTAAGTGCCCACCATATTCCCAGAATTCCTAGCACACCACTACTTAAAATGATTGCAAGCGGAATACGAAGCGATGTGAATACAATACTAATCACACTACACAGGCGAGTCCTGCCAAGTCCTGATAATGCACCTACTGTCATCAGCTCAACACATAAAAAAGCTTCGCTGTATCCGACAATGATCAAATAGTCAACTGCTGTTGCGATCGCTGTCTTCTCATGGAAAAACACGCTTGCGATCGGTACTGGAACAACAACAAACACAAGGGTGATCAAAATTCCCCATATACCAACGGTGCACAATGATGCACGATATCCCTTCTTCACACGTTCGGTTTTACCAGCACCATAGTTTTGACCGATAAAAGCGTTCATAGCTGCGCCAAATCCATCTGCCGTATTCCATGAGATTGATTCAATCTGACCGCCCACACGCTGCGTAGCAATTGCCTCTGGACCAAAACCAGCTACCATACGCGTCAATACCATAGAGATAAAACAATACACCATACCCTGAAGTGCAGTAGGAATACCTATTTTGCAGATTCCCTGCACATATTCCAACGGAATTTTTACAAACAAGCGAAGACCTTTCAACACATTTTCCTTCTTCTGTAATATAACTCCAAACAGCATAATCATTGTAACAATTACCTGTGCCAAAACAGTTGCCATCGCTGCGCCTGCCGCTCCAAATCTCTGAAATGGTCCCGGTCCAAGAATCAAAACAGGGTCCAGGATCATATTCGCCGCCAAACCAAAAAGATTTGCAATAAAAGGAGTTTTAGAATCTCCCTGAGCCGTATATATTCCCGTTAATGTGAATGATAAAAATGAAAAAACAATGAATCCGCATGCAATCTTAGTGTAATCCAACGCAGCACTCAATGTTTCCGCATCATCCAGCTTGAAAAATCCAACCAGCTGATTTGCAAATAGTGCTACAATGATCCCATATGCGAGTCCCATCAATAATGCCAACTGCATCGCTGTCTGTGCATATCCATGTGCCTTTTCCTTCTCTCCTCGTCCTATGCACTGTGCAATCTGTACCTGGCCTCCCATTCTTGCCATCGAAGCAAGCCCCTGCGAGAGCCATGTAAACATACCTCCAACGCCTACTCCGGCAACCGCCTTGGCGCCTAGCAGTCCAATCCATGCCATATCGGTAATATTATATAATGTTCCTAGAAATGACGATGCCATAATTGGAATCGCAAGTTTCGTTAATGTCTTTAAAATTGGTCCTTTTGTTAAATTTCCTTCCATTCAGTCCCTATTAATTCCTTTTCCTTTGTATTTCCTTCTGCATGACGTTCTATTTCTGTACATAAATTTTTCAATCATTTTATACATACTTTACCTTTTATCCCTCTATCTTTGTTTCTGCATTTACTCTTTCTTCTCCATCATCTTCGGAATCACAAAATATAGCGCAATTCCGAGCGCCACGATTCCAAAAGAGATAATCTGTGATGTGGAAAAAATTCCTAAGCTTCCACGATAATCATTTCGTAAAAATTCGATCAAAAATCTTCCCACTCCATAGAGTACCAGATAACCTGCTGCCACTCTGCCCGGCTCTGGCTTCTTAGATGCATACCACAGTAATACGCCGCAGATCAGAAAATCACCTGCGGAAGAGATCAGCTGCGTCGGAATCAGGCTTACACCGTTTGGTGCAAAATCAGAATGCGTAAAGGTAATGCCATACCACGCATGCGTCTCTCTTCCATAGCAGCAACCGGCACAAAAACATCCAATACGCCCAAATCCCTGTGCCATGGAAACTGCAGGCATCACAAGATCAAAATAAGAAATAAAATTTTCTTTTTTGATACGGCAATAGACATAACTTGTCACAATTCCACCGATAATTCCACCATAAACGACATATCCGTTTTTGAAATCCCATAAAATCGATGGATCTTCCATAATTGCCGGAATCTCTACAATGTAATAAAGCAGCCGGCAGCCAACCATTCCACCAATCAACGCACATAAAAAAATACCAAAAATCGTATCCTCACTTAAGCCTCTCTTCTTTCCCCTGTAATTACATAGGAAAAGTGCCGAAGCAAATCCAATCGCAATCATCAATCCATACATATAAATCGTGATCGGTCCAAGCGTTATCTTATTAAACATATTACCCTCCTTGTTTTGCGAAACTCATTCAATAGTGAATATAATTGTGAAAGTTTAACAAAAGCTTGAGAAAACACTGGGGAACGGTCGGTTCTTAGAAGGCAGGCTCGACATAAGTCGTGACTGGCTTCTTAGTACCGTTACCAGCGACACGTAGCGAAAGCGTGTTTTCGAAAATTTTGTTAAACTTGAACAATTGTTAATGACTTAAACTTGAGTTTCGCACTTAATATTTAATACCCATAAATGTCATAAATCTCATCCGTATACACGCCCTGCTCCTTGTATACAATGAGCGGCTTCTCCACTGTCACACGGGATTTTCCTCCGCGCAATCCCTCGATCAACACCATATTCGGTTCCTTATCAATATAAGGATATACCAGGCGCATACGCTTCGGCTCTATCTTATATTCCACCATTTTACTCATGATCTCTGCCAGACGGAACGGGCGGTGTACCATATAAAATCTGCCTCCCGGCATAAGCATTTTTGCGCTCTCCCGCAAAATATCGTCCAGCGTGCACAAAACCTCATGCCTTGCGATCGCTTTTGCTGTGGATGGCGAGTTTTCCCCATGAGTGCCGATCATGTACGGCGGGTTTGTTGTGATGACATGAAAAGAAGATGCTCCAAAAATATTTGAAGCATCCCTGATATCTCCTGTGATCACTTTGATCTTATCCTCGAGATGATTGTACGCGACACTGCGTCTTGCCATATCTGCGCTTTCTTCCTGAATCTCTAACGCTGTAAAATCTGCTGCGTCCGTCTTTGCTTCCATTAAAATCGGAATAATTCCGGTACCGGTTCCAAGATCCAGTACTTTTTCCCCTGCCTTTGCTTTCGCAAAACCGGATAACAGCACAGCGTCCATGCCAAAACAGAAACGCGCCGGATTCTGGATGATTCCATATCCATTGCGTTGCAGCTCGTCCAAACGCTCTCCTTCATGAATCAGATTATTTTGTATCATCAATCTTTGACTTTCCTCCACGGTCTTCTAATGCAGCCAGCTCTTTCATTTCCTCGGCAGTAAGCTTCACATCTCTGCGTCGTTTTGGTTTGAATTTCAACTGATCTGCCTGATATTCCCGCAGTTCCTTCTCATCGTTGACTTCCACTAAAACTTTTACAAGCTGGCGAAGTACATTTACAGAAGAAACTTCGCCCTTCAAACCATCATCCGTTGTGACATAATCACCAACGTTTGGCAGACGGCTGTTGAGATACTCGTATGTCTCTTCCTCATTTTTCAGACAGCACATCAGTCTGCCGCACACGCCGGAAATCTTGGTTGGATTCAGGGAAAGATTCTGCTCCTTCGCCATTTTGATTGATACCGGTGCAAACTCGGAAAGGAATGTGTGACAGCACAGTTCACGTCCACAGATTCCATATCCTCCCATAATCTTTGTCTCATCGCGGACACCGATCTGACGCAGTTCGATCCTTGTGCGGAATACGGCTGCAAGATCTTTTACCAGCTCACGGAAATCAATTCTTCCGTCTGCGGTAAAATAGAACAGCAGCTTATTATTATCAAATGTGTATTCTGCTTCCACTAACTTCATATCCAGCTTATGTTTTGCAATCTTTTCCAGACAGATCTTAAACGCCTCTTTTTCCTTCTGGCGGTTCTTCTCTGCCTGCTTTTCATCCTGCTCAGTCGCAATGCGGATGACCGGTTTTAATGGCTGGACGACGCTCTCCTCGGACACTTCCCTCGGATCAGTCATGACAGTTCCCATCTCAACGCCTCTTGCAGTCTCAACAATTGCATGCATGCCTGCTTTTAACTGTAACTTTCCAGGTCCGAAATAATATATTTTACCTGCATTCCGGAAACGGATTCCTACTACTTTTACCATTCTAGTTCTCCTTAATTGTCAGCAGTAATAACTCAATCACCAGATCAAAGTTTACGTTTGCGTCCAGACGTATCTGGGCTTTGCGCAAAGCTTCCAAAATACTGTTGATTCCATTGTAAGAGCTTTTTTCTGCCTGTCGTTTTATGTCGTAGACCTCATCCTTGAAAATAAGGCCATTTACGTCACCTGTTGCTTTAAAATATAATACGTCACGATACCAGATCATCATCAGATCAAAGTAATCGTTAATTTCTAATTTGTAATCTGCGATCTGCTTTACCGCAGCGGTCATCTCATAGAGATCAATATCATCGAGACGCTTGATCAGCTGCAGTGCGCTTGCCTTCATCTCATTAAAATCATCAGAGGACGCAAGCTGGATTGCTTTTCCCACATTTCCCTGTGCAAATGCCACACACACATCCGCCTGATAGTCAGGGATCTGATACTTTTCCATCAGGAACTTTTTGATTTTCTCATCCGGCACAACTTTAATATTCAACGTCACGCATCTGGATAAGATCGTTGGCAGAAATGTGTCCGCATTCGTTGTCAAAAGCATGATGACCGCATATGCCGGCGGCTCCTCGATGGTTTTCAGCAGTGCATTCTGTGCCTGCTGGTTCATCTTCTCCGCCTCATCAATGATATATATCTTGTGACTGCTGCTGTATGGTTTCACATCAATATCATTATTTACCTGTGTACGGATATCATCCACAGAAATGGTATTTGGCTTGTCGTGGTTTACATAAATAATATCCGGCTGATTATGTCCCAGTGCCTGTCTGCAGGAATGGCACTCCATACATGCCTCTTTTCCATGCTTTTCACACTGCAAAGCCATTGCAAATGCCTCCGCCAGCATCATTTTTCCGGATTTGTCCGGTCCATTGATGATGTACGCATGGGATACTTTATCCATCCCGATCGCGTTCTGTAAATGCTCTATAATCTGCTCATGTCCGATAATATCTTTAAATCCTGCCATATGCCGCTCCTTTAAGTCAATATATCCAACAACAATCCACGGATCTCACCTATCCTGCTCAGGATTGCAATGTGATCCTTCTCATCCTTCACAAGCTCCCTTGCCAGTTCATCCAGATTTGAATCGATCAGCCGGATCAGTCCATACACTCTGTGCCGTCCTTTGCGGTCTAAGAAGTTCTCTCTGGAAAACTTGTGTGAACGATACACCACCTCATTTAAAAAATCCTTGATCAGTCCACGGTATTTTTTCATATCGCGGATATCCATATGCTGTGCAATACGGTTTCCCTGTGCCGTGATATCATTCATCAAAAGATCGACTTTTGCCTGAAGATCTGCATCGGTGATGGCACTCGCCAGAGTGAATTTGAATGTTCCATCTCCGGTTTCCGTTGTCACTGTATCAGGTACCTGTGTCACCTGTGCTATATTATTTACTTTAATATCCACCAATGCCCACCTTCTTTCCTACCTGTCTTCTAAAATTGCCCTGCGGATCTCTTCCTCTGTCTCATCGAGATCCTGATTGACAAATCTCCTTGTGATCCCTGCTTCCTTTAACTTTTCCCCGGAAAAATCTTTTGCATCTGACAGAAATCTGCGGCAGAGTTCCTCATACTTCGGGCTTTCCTGCATCCGCTCCCTGTTTAACGCCCGGCTCAGGCGTTCGCCGTCTTCCACTTCTATATAAATCGGCACAACTTTCTCTTTTCCAAAGTAATCACGGATCTTTAAATAAGATTCCAGTGTTCCTATGATCAGATAATTCTGGTGTTCCAGATCGATCTGGTCATCATTCACGGTAAAATATTTCCAGATCCCATGGATGGTATCGTAAGCTCGAAGCTCGATAATACGCCCTTCACGCTCCAATTCTTCCACTTTCTTCTCATCACAGAAAAAATATTCTACTCCATTTTTCTCCCCGGCACGCACCGGTCTTGTCGTATATGGAACAATGGTCTTTAATGAGAGACTTTCATCTCCCAATATCTTTTTAAACAGGGTATCTTTTCCCGTGGAACTTTTTCCCATGATACAATATATTTTACCCATTTTTCCTGCCTCATTTAGTATAATATAGTCTTTAAAAATATACAATCTTTAGAATTTTTTCGTTACTGTTCACTCGTTCCACACGCAGTCCAAGTGATAAGCATTCCTCAATATTATCTGCCAGACGCTTCGTGATGATCTCACCCGGAACGATCATCGGAATCCCCGGCGGATACAGATAAATCGTGTCCGCAGACATATTTCCGACTGCCTCCTCTAACGTTACTTCTTTATATGGAAGCTCCTCTGCCTGATAAATCTGCATTTCACGCGGATATTTCTGATATATTTTCTCAATAAACGAATGATACTTCTCATCACTTGTCGGATTCTTCAAAATTTTGTTTCCATTTGAAACGTCCTCTGCCACCTTTGCATCGATCTCATGCAATGCGCCTGCCAGACGCTCCAATCCTTCGTCCTCATCCATCAGACTTGTCATTCCCAGCACATAATAACCGGAAACCATCTCCATCTGTAAATGGTATTTTTTCAAAAGGATCTGATGCAGTTCATCCCCTGTCATCCCGGCTCTATCCGCAAAAATGACCAGTTTGGAATCATCCCAGTCAAATGCTTCCCCAGTGTCCAGATCTTCCTCCTGCATGACATGCAGGTATTTTAAACCGGCTGTTTTCCCATAAAAATCCATCAGACGCTTCCTGTATTCTGCAAAGAGCTGCTGCCCATGTTCTGCGATCAGCCGGATACACGAATCCATTCCCGCCATAAAAATATAGGATGGTGAACTCGTCTCGTAAATGGACAGATACCGCTCCACCCGCTTCTCATCAATGAGATCAGACGTCAGATGCAGCAGCGCTGTCTGGGTAAATGACGGCAATGTCTTATGTAAACTCATAATCACTGCGTCTGCGCCAAGTTTTACGGCATTTTCCGGGAAACCGCCTCCGAATCCAAAATGTGCTCCGTGGGCTTCATCCACGATAAGCGGAATCCCATGTTCATGGCACACCTCTGCAATCTTTGCCACGTCTGAAACAATCCCCTCATACGTCGGGGAAGTGAGGATCACTGCCACCGCATCCGGATTTTCATATAGCGATTCCTGCACCTGCTCTGCTGTGATCTGCCCCTGGATTCCATTTTTTGTGATAGAAGGATACAGATATTCTGCCTGCAGTTCATTCATATATAATGCATGATAGACTGCTTTGTGACAATTTCTTGCGACTAATACCTTGTCCCCGCGCCTCGTAGCCGCACTGATGGCAGCCAGCAATCCACAGGTACTTCCATTTACAAGAAAAAAGCACCGTTTTGAATGGTAAAGCTCTGCTCCGCGCACTTCGGCTTCCTTGATCATACCGGTCGCATGATGCAGATTGTCAAATCCGTCAATCTCCGTGATATCAATCTCATACGGATTGGGAAACGACAGACTTTTTCTTTTATGTCCCGGCATATGGAACGGATAATAGTCTGACTGCGCATATTCCTCTAAATCATCTATCAAATACTTCATGTAAGCCTGCTCCTGATGTTCGATATCCATATCAGTATATAATACCAGATACATACTGATATACCTTAGTATAACACACTTTCCCCACAGATTCAGCAATGACTTGCATTACCATCCACTCATTACTCTTGAAAAAAAAGTATTTCCTATGCTATAGTATTTTAGATTGCGGATCAAACAATAACATTCCGGAGGTATAGTATGGAAAATGCGCTTGTGATCCTCTGTGGCGGAAACAGCACACGGATGGGAACCGATAAGGCTCTTCTTCCTTTTGGGGACACCTGTTTAATTGAATATCTTGTCAGAAAATTTCAGCCGTATTTTTCCAGGATCTATCTCTCGGTAAAAATAAAGGGGGATTACTCCCATCTGAAGCTTCCCGTAACTGAAATCCCAGATATCTATCCGAATCAGGGACCAATGTCCGGCATTTTTTCCGGCTTATCCATGATCGATGAGGAATGTGCATTTTTTATGTCTGTAGACACTCCGTTTCTGGAACCGAAAACAGGACTGGCCCTGCTCTCAGAGCTCGGTGACGCCGATATCTGCACACTTGAGGGAAAGGCTTCTTATCTCGAAACTGCAACTGCAGCCTACTCCAAAAATTGCATTACAACCATCGGAAAATGTCTCCTGCTCCACCAGCTCACGTTCAATACGCTGCGGGAAAAATGCAGCACCAGATACGTGACTGAGGCTGCGATCGCCGAGGCTGCACCGACACCGATCGATATCCAGTACTATAATCTGGACACCAGAGACAATTATTATCATGCGCTTCGTATTTTAAGCGGAATTGTACCGCCAGATTCTTCCCAGGCGCTGATCGAATATTTCAAAGACACCAGAGATTTATTTTTGCATACAACTCCGGTGATCTCCTTTGTGGCAAAACCGGGAACGATCATGACACCTCTCATTGAGCGGCTGCTTCCTTTATTAGAGCGTGAGGGGTTAAAAGTCGTTCACCTCATCAAAGAAGATTCCTCTGTCGTATTCAAAAACGTCTTTTTTGAGCCGACTCTGGAAAATCTCTCCTCGTCGCTCTCCGGTGCCGACCTTGTTCTGACGGAAAATTTTGGAGCAGATGCGCCGAATAAAATTGAAATTCTGCGGAAATACTGGTCGGAAACACCGCTATCTGACGAAAAAGATCTGATCGCTGTATTTGCTGATTTTCCATATCATGCAGAGACTTCCCTTCCGGTCTTTGATCTGAACAAACCAAAAAATATTGTCACATTCCTCCGGGAATATCTGGGCAGACAATAAAACCAGAAATAAAGGCTGCCTGTGGGCAGCCTCTTATAAATATCGTTCCAGATCCGGCATCCAGTCTCCAAAGAAAACCTCATCTCTGCACATTGCATTCCAGACAGGTCTCAAAAACAAAACAATCCGGTGCAATACTGTTTCCCAGGAAACATTCTCCATTCCCTGCTTTCTAACATATTTTTCCCACCGTTTTTTCATATAAGTGTAAGTATCATAAGATTCCAGCATTTCAATCCTTTTTTCCTGTGGAATCACTTCCTCTTTTTCGCAGAAAAAAGAGAGTGTCTCGTAAATATGTCGTCCATCGACAGTTTCTTGCTTCAGCAGACGAAATGTTGTATCATATACCTCCATAGAAGGAATCAGTTCCAGATATTTGAGGATTGTAAAAAGTTGTTCTGCCAGATATGTTTCAACCGGAAAATGTTGATACGCTGCACATTTCTTCTCAAAAAATACAGACTGCAGCTCCTGTTTTTCCGGCTTTGCTGCATCATATACCAATGGACTAATACGGATGGTAAGCGGAACCTTCATTTCCTCCCATTCTCCAGTTATGTAAACCAGATAGTCCTGTTCCTCTTTTTCCACAGAATAATTCCAGCGGATATGATATTCCCGTTTCGCGCAGATCGCCTCTGCAAAATCAGTGATCCACTTTTCGTCCAACACCTGCTGCTCTTTTCCATCATCCTGTCCGTATACAAAATGAAGTGGCTTCTGCCACTCCTTCCGATAACCGTCGATACTGAAATCCTCACGGTCTTTCAGCCATAACCGCTTTGCAAAATCGGTTTCCAGAATCTGGAACATCAATGTTTCCTGCAAAAAAAATTCCAGCAGATCTGCAAATGGGATTTGATATTCTATGCTTTTTTCTTTTAACTTCTTCTTCGTAAGTAGGTTCTGTTCCATTTAAAGCCAGACTCCAATCATATTCTGAACTTTTTTCACAACTTTACGCTCTTTTGCATAATACATCAGTTTTGCAATATCCTTCTTTGGATCTTTTATGTAAGCCATCAGTCCTTCTTTGAATCTTTCCCGATCCATCTTGTCTTCGTATTTTAAGCATTCACAGATCAGTCTTTCCTTTTCAAAAATCCGGACTGTCACATTGGAAAGCTGTATTTCTGTCACTCCAAGCTCCAAAGTATCCGGCTCTGCATACATCGGAATGATCTTCGGATAATCCATTTTAAACCGTGATTTGGAAGTATTCTTATCCACCGCAAGCCGCCAGCCATACGGTTTCTTTTTGATATAGCCATACGCATATAACGCATTCTCCAGATTCAGCACGCAGTCCGGAAACAGCTTTGCCACAAGCTCCTCCTCTGTAAAATCACTGAGATGAACTGCATAATAACCGCTTTTTATGCGCAGAATGTCCCCCTTTTCCACAAAATCAAGGATCCTGCGATAATCGATCCCCAGCCCGGCGAGCTGGCTCTTTTTTACAATTCCGCCATTATCCAATATAAACTTCCTGACTCTGTCTAACAGCAACTCTCTTTTTTCACTGACTGCATATGACTCCGACATGCTTTATCTCCATCTTCTGCGTCTTCTACGTTTTTTTCTGATTCTTCGTTTCTGATCTTTTCTGTCTCTACGAACGGCTCTGTTGTGTTTGATAATATAGTAATTATCGTAAAAACGTTTTAAGAAAAATAAAAGTACACCAAGCAAAATCACTGCAACAATGAGTAAAACCACAACAATCGGTTTCACCTGCACCGTGGAGACTGCTTCCTGTTCCTCCTCCTCGGTCGACTCATTGTCAAATGCGTAGCCTTCTACGACCACGCCGGTTGTCTTAATATCTGCTTTTCCTACATTTCTTCCCGCATAAGTATACGTGATGCTCCCTGCAATCTCCGGGTCGCTGTCATTATATTCCACGGAAGATGAGGTGTCTGAAAATTCTGCTGTTTTCGGCAGAACAATGACGGCCTCTTTATCAAGCTCCACAAATGGCGCAATATTGTCCAGATTACCATTATCCACCGTTGTCTCTGCGCTGTAATCCGTATCATTTTCCGCTACATTCAGCACCTGAAAATTGTCAAATGCGTAATCAAATAAGTTTACTGTATCAATAAACTGATTCGGTGACTGCGTATTCATTACCACACAGATCAAAGTCATGCCATCTTTTTCCGCATAAGTCACCAGAGTGCTGTTTGCGGCCGCCGTGTATCCGGTCTTTCCGCCGACACAGTACGGATATAAGTACTTGCGGTTCGCATTGTGGTAAGTGCAGAGCATGTCGTGATGATTCCTTAACACCGTTTCCTCCGCATGCTTATTGGTCGGAGGGATTGTATACATCTTCGTCCCGATGATAATACGAAATGTCTCATTCTGATAAGCTGCCTGTGCGATCAACGCCATGTCATGTGCGGTCGTATAATGATTTTCATCCTGCAGACCGTGCGGATTGGCAAAATGTGTGTTAGTACATCCTAATTCTTTTGCCTTGGCATTCATCATGTCCACAAAATTTTCTACCGTGCCGCCCACATGTTCTGCGACAGCGTAGGCACATTCATTTGCCGACTCTAGCATGACACCGTAAAGGCACTGCTCTAAGGTCATCTGCTCTCCGTAATCTCTGGCAATTCCCGATCCTTCCGTGTTGTTGATCGCATCATCCGAAAAAGTGACCATGTCACTCAGGTTGCCATTTTCTAACGCCAGCAGCGTGGTCATGATCTTGGTGATACTCGCCGGGTAGTGTGCTTCATCACTATTTTTTTCATAAAGGATCGTGCCTGTGGACTCTTCCATCAAAATAACACCCGGTGAGAGTGTTTCCGGCGCATCCGGCCAGTAGTCTGCCGCCTTGACGTCCACTTTTCCAAGACAGACAGTAGATATAATCGTAAGGATCAGGCATGCTGCCTTTTTCCATCTATTTTTCAACATCATAAAAACTCCAAATCTATATTAAATCTATTAATTTCGCACAATCCGTCCCATGTATACACAATTTTTACGGATTGTTACTGTTCACCCGTAACTCGTTCCTGTAACAACAACGTTACTCTATCAACATTATTAGTATAATAGTTGGAAAAAATACATGCAACCACTTTTCATCATTTTATGACTTTATTAATTTGTCAGATTATGCAATGTGTGCTTGAAAGTTGGGGTTTCTTTATTGTAGAATGTAACTGATCGCTTTGCGCTTAGATATATTTGCTGCAAAAAACGAAAATGCATTTTGAAAAAATATTAGTTTACATCATTAGAGAGGTTGTTTTATGAGATTAAGAAATATCCCTGGCGCGGATGACGCCATTTTAAATAGTGAATACTGCATCAAAAATCCAGAGGAGCAGAAAGGGCACTGGCAGGATTGCTTTGAGACAGCACAGCCGCTTCATATCGAGATCGGCATGGGAAAAGGCCGTTTTATTATGGACATGGCTGCCCTGCACCCAGATATTAACTACATCGGTATCGAGCGTTACTCCAGCGTACTTTTACGTGCTTTACAGAAAATGGAGCAGAATCCGCTTCCCAATATTAAGTTTATCTGCATGGACGCTGCCGATGTTGCAGAGGTTTTCGCCAAAGACGAAGTCGACCGTATTTACTTAAACTTCTCCGATCCCTGGCCGAAAGACCGCCACGCCAAGAGACGTCTCACTTCCAGACAGTTTTTCGCGCGCTATGACCTGATTTTGAAAAAAGAAGGACATCTGGAATTTAAGACTGACAATCAGGATCTTTTCACATTTTCATTAGAGGAAGTTCCGGAAGCCGGCTGGAAATTAGACGCTTCCACCAGAGATCTGCACCATGATGCCGTCTTAAATGAAGGCAATGTCATGACGGAATACGAAGAAAAATTTTCTTCCAAAGGAAATCCAATCTGTAAATTGATCGCATCGAGATAGAAAAAACGCCCGATACCAATGGTTTTACACCATTGATACCGGGCATTCTATTTATCCTTCAATTGCAATGTAACGTTTTTCCGGAACAGCTTTCTTCTGTTCTTTCGGAACGTCCAAGGTCAGGATACCGTTTTCGTATTTCGCATGGATATCTTCCTCTTTCATGTTCTCACCAACATAAAAGCTTCGGCTCATGCTGCCTGCATAACGTTCACGTCTGATGTATTTGTCATTCTTATCCTTCTCATCCTTATCGAGTCCCTTCTCGGCACTGATAGTCAGGTATCCATCATTCAACTCAAGATGAAGCTCATCTTTCTTGAATCCCGGAAGATCAATTGCTACTTCATAGCCATTATCTTTCTCCTTAACATCTGTCTTCATCATATTCTTTACATGTTTGCCATACAATGTTTTATCAACATCTGGGAATGAAAAATTCATTAAATTGTCAAAATCATCAAATAAACTCTCTCCAAAAATACTAGGCATCAACATAAGTCATCTCTCCTTTTCTATCTGTCCACTTTTTTGTGGATATTCGTATGCTCATTAACCTTGTTTCTTTGGAACTAACAGATTAAGGAACTCGGGGAATCTTTCTTTCTCTTTTGTTCCCTCTTCCTTTGTTCTGACTACGTTATACACCTGTTTGTTAGCACTGTCAAGATGTGAGTGCTAATTTTTTTGTGAACTTTTTGTGATTTTCTTCAAAATTTTAAATTTGAATTCAAACAAAAAAAAAGCACCGACCCCATAGCCTATGCTATAAAACCGATACTTCGTAATGCGCCACCAGGGGTTCGAACCCTGGACACCCTGATTAAGAGTCAGGTGCTCTGCCAGCTGAGCTAGTGGCGCATGTCTTTCAGCGACGAATGTTATTATATAATACTTTTTTTAGAAATGCAACTATTTTTTTATAAATTATTTCGTATTTTGTCGAGTACTGTTTTTATATTTTTAATTTTATATTTTTCAAAGGGACAGTCCTTGCGAACCGTCCCTCCTCATTAATCAATAATTCCAAATTCTTTGTAAAATTTCTTTCTGGCTTCTTTATCAACAGAAGCCTTTTTTACATCTTCTATTCTATTATTTTGCAATAAAAGATTTATAAGTTTTCCTAGTCTTGCCTCACCCATATTTACAAGATGTTCTGCTACTGTATCCATAGTATTGTACTCTCCTTTCTCCTTCTCTGCCAGAATTTCTTCATAACGCTCATCCCCCGTCATAGCAGATAATAATTTTAATACTTCATCCACATGTTTAATTTCTGTTTTGTCATCTGAAACATAATCTTTATTCTTTCTCTTGTGTACAAAGAAATTGGCTACAATTTTAAAATCGCTTTTAAATCTTGCAATCTCTTCTTCCGTCAACCATGCAATATTAAAAACTGTGATTTTATAGTCATTAACATACTCTCCCAAACCCTCCGGAATGTATATCACATCCTTTAAATGCGTTGGTTTATCCCACATCTTATCTGTACCAAAATATAAAACAATTGTCAATACTGCAACTGGTCTTTTTCTTTTCTTCTGCAATTGACTGCGATAAGTGGCACCATCATAACCTAATATACGAAGCGGCATATATTTCTCCGGTAAAGTTTGATTTTCCATGCCATATATGGCAAATTCAATATCACGCTCTTTCCAGAGTTTGACGATATCCCTTTCCTGTTCATGCAGTTTATTTTTCCTGCCTTTATACACAGATCTTGTACTTATATTTTCTAAGGACCCTGGTGTTACCTTCTGTTCTCCTTTAAATACCAGACCATTTATGATGTCTGCAAATACATCATTATAATCTGCAAGTATTTTTTCTGTTGTATCTTTCTCGCCCAAACCTTCCTCACTTTCTTTGCGAAGTTTCCGGAAAGCCCTCAATATCTGTATCTAACAATTTTTTAGGATTTCATGCCGATCTGGCAGAAATAACTCGTACTATAACACTTATTTGAAAAAAAGATTTTGCTATCTGCAATATTGAATGTAACTGATGTATACACAATTGTCAAGAAATCCTTTTCTAATATTTCCTATTTCACTATTTTATGGTATTTTATAACTATGTGTGCCCGGCTTGATTTTATATCAAAATAAATACGGCACCATTTTATAAGGAGGTTTCACATGCGTGTTGAAGAACGATTATTAAAATATGTCTCTTACTGGACAACTTCTGACGAGGAATGCCGACAGATTCCATCTTCGGAAAGACAGTTTGAGTTAGGAAAAGTGTTAGAACAGGAATTGCGCGATCTCGGTTTAGAGAAAGTCACTTTAACCGATCACTGCTATGTTTACGGACTGCTGCCGGCAACGAAAGGATATGCTGACAAGCCTGCTGTCGGTTTTATTTCCCATATGGACACTGCTCCTGATTTTTCTGGAAAAGATGTCAAACCACAGATCATTCCGGATTATGACGGCAATGATGTTCTTTTAAAGGGAAGCGGTGCTTATCTGAAAGTATCCGATTTTCCTACACTTAAAACATTAAAAGGACGCACACTGATCACTACAGATGGAACAACCCTGCTCGGCGCCGACGATAAAGCCGGGGTTTCCGAGATCATGACGGCAGTGGAACAGATCATCACAGAAAAAATACCTCACGGCGACATCTGGATCGGCTTCACACCGGACGAGGAAGTCGGAAGCGGTGCTGATTTATTTGACCTTGACTATTTTAAAGCCAGATTTGCCTACACCGTTGACGGCGACTACGAGGGCGAAGTTGCCTATGAAAACTTCAATGCCGCAAGTGCTTCTTTTGAGATCAATGGCGTCAATGTCCACCCTGGGGAGGCAAAAGATATTATGATCAACGCTGCCCTTGTCGGCTGTGAGATTGCATCTCTTCTCCCTGAAAATGAGACTCCTGCCCACACCGAAGGCAGAGAGGGATTTTATCATCTGACTGATTTTAGCGGAGACATCGCCCACGCCAAAGTGAATTATATCGTGCGTGACCATGACAAAGCCACTTTTGAAAAACGTCTTGATACACTGCGTGGCATTGAGAAAAAAATGAATGGAAAATATCACGCAGACACTGTAAAATTGAACATTCAGCATTCCTATAGTAATATGCTGGAAGTCATTGAAAAGAATGAATATGTCGTTGCAATTGCAAAAAAAGCAATCAAAAACGTTGGTCTGGAACCAGTCTCCCGCCCAGTCCGCGGTGGTACAGACGGCGCCAGATTAAGTTTTATGGGACTTCCTTGTCCGAACCTCGGAACCGGCGGCTATGGTTTCCACGGACCATTTGAACATATCAGTGTAGAAGGTATGGATACCGCTGTTTCGGTTATCAAAGAAATCGTAAAAATCACTGCCGAATAATGATCGGGAACGTTTTTCCTGTTACACAAAAAATCTGCCATACAAAAATTGCATTTGTATGACAGATTTTTTATTCTCTTAAATATTATTTTTTACTTTACACCGAAGTCTTTCTTCTATTATAAGTTTGCAATCAATGCTGCGATCTCATCCGGTGTCATAACCTTATTCGGATCTGACAGATCAGGCATTGCCGGCTCATCATCTACAACAGTTTCATCTTCCAATGGAATCTTCTCGACCGGAACATTATCATCCGAATCCGTCAAAGTATCTACCATTATATCATCATACTTGGATAAATCTTCCTCCGGAGAAGAAACTTCTTCTTTACCAATTGATGGTTCCTCCATATCAGATGGAACTTCCTCGATCGGTGTCTCCTCCATCACGGATGGTTCTTCTTCGATCGGTGTCTCCTCCATTGCAGACGGTTCTTCTTCAATCGGTGTCTCCTCCATCACGGATGGTTCTTCTTCAATCGGTGTTTCCTCCATATCAGATGGAACTTCTTCGATTGGTGTCTCTTCCATCACAGTTGCTTCTCCAGCAGCCGATGGGATCTCCTCAACTGCGACTTCCTGAACCTGTGGTTCTTCTTTTTCAATTTTATTCTCTTCTGCCAAGATACGTTCCTCGGTAAAAAAGTTCTGTTTTGCAGACTCTGCTGCTATCTTTGCATCAGCTCCGATCGTATTCAATGTATTCTGCAAAACTTCCAGCTGCTGTAATATTTTATTCTGATTGTCTAAAATATTCTGTGCATATGCGCTGTCATTTTTATTAGTTTCCGGTGCCGGATGCGAAACATTGTCTGATAAAACAGCCTCTAACATCGAAATCTTTTCCATGATGTGGTCATTGGAATTCATCAGTGCATCTGCATTCTCTTTACTTCTTCCAATGGAAACCTTTGCTACTGCTTTCTGTGCGTGGATAATATCCTCCACATTTGCTTTCCGGGACTGGTTTCCTTTTTCAATGAGTTCATACAGATCATCAAATGTTTTCCTCAATAAAAGATAAGACGCTTTTTCTGATTTAAAAATACTATCATACTGTTCTTCTTTGCGATTCTTTTCTGCCATCAGATAAATCGAAATGGAATCTACCAAAAAATAGATTGCAACCAGAAACAATGCTGTAATGATCGCCAGAATAATAAATTTCTGAGGCATATTGATCATTGCATATAAATCTGCAACCAGTAAAACTACCGCAATTAACAATGTAATATTTATGCGGAACCTGACATTTTTTTCGCTGTTCTTATCCATAAGAGCTACCTCCCACTATTGCGTCCTCCGTGACGCTCTCTGTGGCTATTTTACCATAACTTACACGAGATAGCTATATGCGAAAACAACAATCTTCAACAGAATACGACCAAAATTTCTTTTTATAATAAAATAAGCTGTCCGATCAGCTCTGCTCCTTTATAAAGATCGTCGACGGTTGTGTATTCACGTGTCGAATGTGCATTATACATTCCATTCGATAAAACAAGCCCTTCGATTCCGTTTTTTGCAAAACTGTTGTTATCACTTCCGCCGAACGTACCTGTAAGTCCACCGGAAAATCCTAAGATTTCACAGGCTTTTTGAAAATCGGTCACTGACTTGCTCTCAAGTGGTGTCTCATAGGCGGTCAGCACACAGCAGTCCGGCACAATGTTTGTCGCTGTTCCACCCTGAATCGTTCCGATATTAAACGTCGTCTCTTCAGACAGATCAAGCACATACGCCTGTTTTGCGGTTACTTTCGAATAGTCAAAAACATCCGAACCTTTGACATATAATTCCTCACCAATTGTAAACAGAATTTCAATTTTTTTATGAGGTTTTCCACTGTCAAGAACAAGTTGTACACAATAGAGGATTTCCAGAATACCACTGATGTCATCTGCACCAAGCACAGTATCCCCTGCAGAATGTATTGTTCCGTCTTTTTCCAAAACAGATTTTTTGCCGCTCCAAGGTTCTATAACATCCATATGTGTGCAAAAAATAACCGGATCTCCTTCTAATTCTCCATCTAAGACAGCAAAAATATTTCCGGTGTCGCCACCATAATAAGCTCCGGGTCTAAGGCTGAAGTCGGCTCGTGGAGCAGGAGTAATTCCGGCTTTAGGGCAAGTGCTCTGGCAATTGCGACACGCTGCTGCTGTCCTCCGGACAAATGTTTTGGATAATGATTTTCCCATGATGCCATTCCAACACGCTCTAATTCTTTTAAAGCAATTGCTTTGCTCTTTTTCTGAACAACCATAAGACCTTCCCTAACATTTTCCAACGCTGTCTTTTTCTCAAACAGATAAAATCTCTGGAACACCATGCCCGTAATCTTACGGAATTCCAGGCTGTCTTTGTGTTTTTTGGAAAGATCGACCGTTTTTCCACCAAAAACTGCCTCCCCCTCCTCCGGGATCTCCAACTGGTTGATGCATCTTAATAAGGTTGATTTTCCTGTACCGGAAGGGCTGATAATTCCGACAACATCGCCTTTTTCAATTTTTAAATTAATATGGTCTAATACTTTATTCTCATGAAAACTTTTGGAAAGGTTTTTGATCTCTAACATTTTTATACCTTTCTGTTATACACTTTCATACGTTAATTCCAAAGAGTATACACATAAAGAAAGAAGCAGGTCGTTGTCATATGGTTATCACAACTGCCTGCTTCTTCTTTTCTCCAAAACACTCAGGTGTATAAATCATATGAAAATAAAACCGTATTCATCCATACAGCACATACAACAGCAACACATCTGGTTTTTGTTCATTACGATTGTATTTGTCTTCATATGATTTTCCCCTTTCTTATTTCCTACTTATTTGATATGTTATGTAGGAATTACTTTATATGGGGAATTATAATCATCTGATATTATTTTGTCAATTGTTTTTGTTATAGAAGATTCCTTGGGTTTGTTATAGGTTTTGATTATAGCTGATTTTTTTTAGAACAACTCCGGGTGATTTTCCAGCGCATCTTCTTCCGTAATCTCGCGGATCACGCGGCATGGAACACCAACTGCAAGTGAATTTGCCGGAATATCTCTGGTAACGACGCTTCCAGCACCGATCACACAGCCCTCGCCGATCGTAACACCACCACAGATTGTAACATTTCCTGCGATCCAGCAGTTATCGCCAATGGTAATCGGTCTGGCGTATTCCTTATCGGTAAGTGTTCCATTCTGTTTCTGATATTGGTTGCGATCCTGCCAGCGGAGCGGATGCATCGGGGTAAGAAGTGACACATTTGGTCCCATAAATACATTTGCACCAATTGTAACCGGACAGCAATCCACACACGTAAAGTTAAAGTTCGCATACGAATTTGCACCGATAGATGTCAGACAGCCATAATCAAACTGTACTGGTCCCTGCAAGTAAAACGAATCACCTATGATTCCCATTTCTTTCAGAATCTCGGAACGTTTCTCGTCTGTTTCAAGAAGTTCATTATATTCTTTACTTAATCTATGGGCTTTTGTTCTTAATTTTACAAGTTCTTCATCGGAAGGATCGTAAATTTTTCCTGCCGTCATTTTCTCTTTTTCTGTCATTTTTCCTGCTCTCCTTTTGAAATCTCATGATAGACTGGTTTTTCCCTATGCCAGCTCTGCGCCTAATTTTTCCAGGTCTTCCATTGCACCCGCATTTTTTGATAATTCATCTTTTGCAGTTGCATAATAGGATTTCTGGAAAATCATATCCCATGACAGGTAGTGAGCCATGCAGTCAAACTGTTTCTGAATCAGTTCATATTGTATACTGTCTACCGGTGATCCGCCTACGACAATAACACCAACCTTTTTCCCTTTTATCTGTAATCCTCTGCAATAACATTTGTCTATAACCAGCTTTAACTGTGCGGACATTCCCCACCAATACACTGGTGTTGTAAAAAGGATCATGTCTGCTGCCACAATTTTGTCAATTGTAGGATTGGTATCATCCTGATCTACGCAGCCTTTATTACATTGACAGACGCCACATCCTTTGCATGGGCTGATATCTAACTTGTCCGGCTGAATCACTTCGATCTCATTTTTTCCAGATGCACCTTTTATAAATGCATTAATTGCAGTTAATGTATTGCCTTTTCTTGCACTTCCGTTAATAATCACAATTTTCATTTATTGGTTCCTCTTTTCTTTCCTAAATTTATATCTGAAGTATACCATAAAAAGTATTAACATACGCATTATATGTTATGATGATAACGCTACATCGCAAAAAGCCCTGAAGCTGCAACTTCAGGGCTTTTGCTTATAAATTATTCCGTTTCCGGTTCATCCACAGATAGAAGATCACATTCAGCACAATTCCGAATATCGTTGCTTCCGGAGCCGCAAAACCGATCTTGGTGAGGCTCGCATCTGGCTGGATACTCATATAATATGCCAGCGGCAGACGCACAAGAAGCGTCTGGACGAGTCCCTGAACCATAACCCAGACCGTTTTATCATGTCCGTTGAAATAACCGACCATACTGAATAGAACGGCTGTCACGATCGTTTCCAACGCAAACCCTTTCAGATAATCATAACCATTCTGCACAACGGCTGCGTCTGTTGTGAAGATTCCGGTCAGAAGATCTCCCTTAAACATAACAAATGCAAATACAATGCAGCCGATCACAATTCCAACGCCCATGCCGGTAAACATTGCTTTTTTCGCTCTTTTTTCGTTTCCGGCACCCACGTTCTGCGATACAAAGGATGCCATGGACTGCATCAGAGAACTTGGAATCAGCATTGCGAAGTTAACGACCTTGCAGGCAACACCATATCCGGAGGAAGCTGCGAGTCCAAGCCGGTTGACAAATGCGCAGAGTGCAAGGAATGAGATCTGTGTCAAGAACTCCTGCATAGCAAGCGGCAGACCGACTTTTAATGCTCTTATACAATGTGTGTTGATCTTAAAATCCTGTCTGGTGATTTTAAATGGAAGTTCTCTTTTTACCAGTAAAAATAATGCAAAAACGACGCTGACCGCCTGTGCTGTTACAGTTGCGATTGCAGCTCCGGCTGCGTCTAAATGCAGTCCTGCCACTAAAATCAGGTCTCCTGCGATATTTACCACACATGCAACTGCAACGAATTATAATGGAGATTTGCTGTCACCTAAGCCTCTGAAAATAGCTGCGAGCAGATTGTACGCCACAATGAAAAAAATTCCGCCACCGCAGATACGCACATAAGACGATGTCAGTTCCACAGCCTCCTGTGGTGCCTGCATCAGCACTGCAATCGGCTGTGCAAACCCGATCATAACTACAAAAAGTACCGCAGAAACAATTGCAAAAATAATTGTTGCTCCACCGATCAAAGCTCCAATATACTGCGGTTTTTTCTCCCCGATATACCGTGCGATCAAAACAGTGATACCCATTGCAAACTGCGTAATAACAAAAGTGACTAAGTTTAACACCTGGCTTCCTGTTGATACGGCTGAAAGCCCCGATGTTGTTCCAAACCTTCCAACGACCAGAAGGTCAACTGCACCGTAAGCCGCCTGCAATACTAATGCGCCTAAGATTGGCAGCATAAATGGCAGCAGCTTTCCTAAAATACTTCCCTGTGTAAAATCTGATTTTGAACTATTCAATGTCAACTCTCCTTTCGCTCATGACTTTATAAAATTTTTCTATGGTCGAAATCATACAATCCGCTTCTTCTTCGGAAATATGATCCATATATTTCAAAAGCCGGCTGTAATAATTTTTATCGTACTTATCCGATAACTCCTCACCTTTTTCTGTAATGAAAACATATGTGATCCGACCGTCCTCCTCAGACGCATATTTCGTGAGATAGCCCTTTTTTTCCATTTCCTTGACCGTTCTTGTCACCCCCGGTCTTGGCAGCTTTAATGTGTCACTGATATCCGATACTTTTACTCTCTCTTTCTTCTCCTGTAACTTGTGGATCACATCCATGTACTGTATATACGCTGGTGTGACTCCTTCCGGCAGTTCCGGGAGCAGTTCCCTCGTCCTTTTTGCAAGATAGCAGGCATCCAACATTCTCTTTATTTTTTCTTCGTTCATACTATCGGTTCCTTTTTTACATTGTGCTATATAATTGCCTTTGTTAATTACCATTGGTAATTATATGGTTCTATAACGCTATTGTCAAGAAATAATTTAAACTCGCCCTATCATAATATTACAAAACAGGAATCAATCACCAATACAAAATCATGGTCATCAATCCCTGTCTTTTCACATCTTTATGCGGTTTTATTCATCTTTTCCGGAATCATGTGAAGCCTGTTTTCATCGCCAAGCGCAATGAGTATTCTCTGGCATTTTTCAAACTCAGAAGCAAGCTGCTCTATCTCTTTCGACTGCATTATTTAACCTCATGTCCTGTGTCTTTCCTTCATTAACTCTAAGATATCCATATATAATTCCTTTCTTTGTTCAAATGTTTAAACGCATTGTACCATAAAACAATCCAGAATTTTCAATGGGAAAGAAAATAGAGACGATTAAATTTTTTTATCGTCTAACATCCCCTTTTTTCTCAAAAAGAGCATGAATCCAACGCAGAGAATCAACTGCAAGGCTGACGACATCGGCGTTGCCAGCCCGATATGAAACAGCGATGTTTCCGGCTGGATGCTCATAATATAAGACACCGGAACTCTGACGCAAAATGCGCCAAGGATTCCCTGGATCATGACAAATCGTGTCTTACCGATACCATTGTAAAATCCGGTATAGCAGAAGAAAATAGCTGTAAACAGGCAGTCGATCGCATATGCCTTGAGATAATCTGCCGCTGCAAAAACCACTTCCCCATCCGAGGAGAAAATTCCTGCCAGCGCATCTCCATGGAAAAACGTGATCAAAAACATTACCACGCCAATGGAAAAAGAAACGGCAATGCCGTAATGCAAGGCTTTTCTGGCTCTTGTAATCTGACCTGCGCCATAGTTTTGTGCCACAAATGCCGACATGGACTGCATGAAAGCAGACGATATGAGCATGATAAATGCACACACTTTTTCTGCGACACCGACACCTGCCGAGGCAATGACTCCCATAGAATTTACGATTGCCAGAATGATCAAAAATGAAATGCTCACAAGCAGATCCTGCAATGCAATCGGCGCCCCAAAACCAACCATTTTCTTCAAATATACTTTATGAATCCGAATATTTTTATTTTTTACGGTAAAAGGCAGCTCTTTTTTACAGATCAGGAAAAACGAAACTACCACGCTCACAATCTGCGCAAACACTGTTGCAATCGCAGCGCCCTGTGTTCCCATGTGAAAGCCTGCACATAGGATCAGATCTCCCGCAATGTTAAAAACACATGCAATCGCGACTGTGATAAGCGGTGTCTTAGAATCGCCCAGTCCACGGAAAATGCAGCCGATCAGATTGTAGGCAACAATGACTAACATACCTCCGCCGCAAATTCTGATGTAATCAACGGTCTTTTGAAATGCTTCCTCAGGCGCGTTCATGATCTGACTGATTGAAGGCGCAAAAACAACCATAATGATCGACATGACCACTGCGATCGCCGCAAACATGACAATTGCTGTTCCTACGGTTCGTCCGCCTTCCTCTTTTTTTCCGCTTCCGATCTGCTGTCCCAGCAAAATTGTGGTTCCCATTGCGAAACTGCTGATCAGATTTGTTAATGTAGTCATGATCTGAGAACCTGTCGAAACCGCGGATACATCTGCGGATGAAGCAAATTTTCCCACTATGAGCAGGTCTACCGCGCCATACATCGCCTGCAGAAATAACGCCAGCAAGACAGGAAATGCAAATAAGATCAAAGGTTTTAAGATTTTTCCTTCTGTAAATGATGTGTTTGTTTCCATATATTCCTCCTGAAAATGATAGGTTGTGGCAGTAATTTCCTGTCACACAAAAAAAGCCGGATAAGAAAAGCAGATATTTCAATCTGCCATCTTATCCAGCTATTGTTTCTAAACGAACAAGTTGCCCTCCGATGAGCGATTCTGATTATACAATACACTTTTTTTCATGTCAATCGGTTTCATACAGTTCCGATGTTTTCAAATTTCCTCATACATCTCAAATCGCGCAGATACCTAAAAAACCTTGATTTTACTGGAAAATTTAATATCCTTGCAGGGCATTTTTTAATCTGCTGCCTTAGCTTGTTTCTTTTAAGAATCCTGGAAATCAAATGTTTCAAAAACAAGCTCAGTTCCTATGATCTTGTAAATTTTATGCGTGACTTCAGGGCTGTTGACAAAGGTGATGGAACCAATATCAATATTTCTCAGAATCAAAGCGTTAATGAAAAAATCAAAAAATTAATCGGTTTAACTAATCTCGATGCTCTGTACCTGACAGAAAAAGAGAGTGATAATATCTTTGAGTTCACCATGCTGATTGACAGATGAGTACTAGGTTTTTCTTATAGCTCATGTTGTCGTTCATTTCGCTTTTATTTTTTGCTTATCTTACTTTTTTTCTGATTCCAACTGCGGTCAATGCTCCACAGGAAAGAAGGAGAAGTGTGATCCACAAAGCTGCCTGACCGTTATCTCCGGTTTTCGGTGAAACTGCTGTTGTATCTGCTGTCTGAACTTCAAAGTTTGCTGTTGCAACTCCATTTGCAGAAACAATACTAATACTGTGTGATCCGGCTGCCAATGTGCTTAAATACTCCGGTTTCAAAGTGATAATGATACTTCCTTCTGTTGCCGTATAGCAGTCTGCACTGAGTTCTGCGTTATCTACCATAACTTTCTGGAAGTTTGCAAATGCATCGCTGGAACGGAAATAAATTGTATTTCCACTTCCCTGCGTATAGCTGCTGCCTGCACCTTCAATGATGGTTGGTATAACCTGCTGACTGCCCTGTGTGCTTACCGTTGATGTCGAAGCCGGTGTTGATGTTGTTGTAGATTCACCCTGCGTTGTTGACGGTTCACTTGGTGTCGGTGTTGGTTCTGGTGTCGGTGTTGGATTTGGATTGGTATTATTACTTACGAAAGTTGTACCAATCTCACCAGTATATCCTTCTGGTTTTTTATTTAATGCTGCGGTAACTCCAGATGCTGTGACAACTGCATTTGGAGATATTGTTATTTTTTTATCACTTTCTAATCCGTAGCTGAAAGTCTCTCCTTTTTCTGCCTTAGCTACCACAGTTCCTCCACTAATCGTTATATCGCCATCACATTCAATACCACGGCTACTGTAAGCTGCTTCTGCAGCATATGCTGTAATATTACCATTTTTAATAACAATACCATCATATGCAAATATGCCACTTGTACCGATTGTTGCCTGTGCTTTGGCAATAATTGTACCCTGACTATCAATTTCCAGTTTTCCTAGCACACTAATACCATGACTGGTATCTGCTGTTCCACCTGTTACATCAAGTGTCCCATCTCCTGTTATGGTTAAATTTCCAAAAGCATATATTCCGCAACTCCATCCATTTGTACTATCACTGTAAGAACTGCTTATATTTTTTATTCTATTTTCATTTTTAATTATTATATTCAAGTCTTTTGAGGTTTCGATTCCGCTTCCATTACCTTCATAATTAAATCCATCTAAGGTCAGTGTATTTGTCTGATTATCATAACTCCATCCTGTGCCGGAAGTATTGGCACTGGTAACTTCAACTCCGCCTACCCTTAGCTTGTAAGAGGTTGGCGTGGATGGTGTGGAGCTGCCTCCCGAAGAATTTTTTGGAGAATAAAAAATACCATCTACTCCATCTTTTGTTGTAATTTCATAGTTTTTATCATCGTCAGTGAAAAATGCATCTTTGAATTGTTTTCCTGAATCTGCAAGTGGTATCTCGTTTTTTCCATATGGCTGATAATAACCTACACCTATTTTAGCACCCGTTGTCAGTGGAACAGTCGTGCTCAGATTAATTTTTTCACTACTTTTGTAACGATAAATATATAAGTTACTATTTTCATCTTTTGAATTTTTATTTCCGTAAATATTTGCACTTCCTCCGATTGTTACATCCGCTCCCTGGTATGCAAAGACACCTGCTCCTTCCTGATCTTGATATTCACCAAAATCACAAATATTATCTGTGATTTCTCCACCAGTCATTTCAAAATTGCAATTATCAAGAACAACCACTCCCGCGCCGTATCCTGCCTCATTTCCTGAAATCTTACCTCCTCTCATGATGAAAGTTCCATTATAAAAAACTGCAACTCCACCACCGCGTTTTGTAAAAGTTTTATTGCTACGATTTCCAACAATATTGCCGGATTCTAATATTAACGTTCCTTCTCTGACATTAATGCCTCCAGCATAGTCTTCATTTGCCCATCCACCAGTAATTTTTCCATTTTGTCCTTCACTCGTATCTTTTATGATTAAAGTTCCACCTGCTATCACACTAAATACATTGTCTTGTTGTTCATTTAAGTTACGGTCAATCGTATATCCATTCAGATCAATGGTCACGTTCTTGTCTACATTAAACCTATAATCACCTGTTCCAGCTGTAATATTCTTATCTAATTGAATATTACCACCTTTACTTATTGCATTTTTTAACTCATTCCACGAACTTACTGTTGTTACCGCATCATCTGCCTTCACTTCCGTCACACCCAGTCCTGCAACCATGGTTATGACAAGCATCATACACAGCAATCCTGCTATCCATTTGTTCAACTTTTTCATTCTTTTTTCTCCTTTGCTTTTAACGTAAAAAATTTGTTGTACATGATTACCTGTTTCTAATGTACAACGAATTTCTTTCCAAATGGACGGATTGTCATGAATCGACCGTAAAATGTATTGAATCGACCATATTTTTTCACTACGTCTGTATTTTATGCTTTACAAGACAGCCGAAGGATATTTACCTAAACAACCCAATAATCGTTAGACACTATCCTCTGGAAGAAAATATAAACTATTGTTTTGTCGGCATCAGAAGAACCGGCAAATCCTACATAATGTATCAGCAAAATGCTCAGCAGCGAAATTGCTTCTACACTGGGCGGCCGTTTTGTCATCATGAATATATATCCTTATTCCTTCTCTGAGTATCTGACTGCAAATGGAAAAGAAAAGAATTATCTGGATACTATCAGCACAAGTGATAATGCTCATGTGCGGTAAAGTAACACACAAGAATTTGATAGACAACCGCCCATTATTCCGTTACTATTCTTCAATATGGATTGAGAAAGCCTCTCTGATACAGTATAATAAAGTGTCAGGGAGGTATCTCTATGAAGGAAAAAATACTAATCATTGAAGATGATTTTACGATACAAACACAGCTTAAAACTCTTTTGTCTGGGAATGGATATGAAGTATTTGCAGTTACGGATTTTTCCCAAACAATAGAGCAGTTAAAAGAAGCTGCGCCACATCTGGTTATTCTGGATATAAAACTTCCGGGGAATAACGGTTTTGAAATATGCTCGGGGATTCGCACCTTTTCAGATATTCCGATTGTATTTGTAACAAGCAGCAATACAGATATGGACGAACTTAACAGCATTATGCTGGGTGGAGATGCGTTTATCACAAAGCCTTATAATCCCGCTATTCTTCTTGCTAAAATTGCTGCATTGTTAAAGAAAGCCTACCGTTCCCCTCAAACAGAAATTTATATGTGGAGAGAAGCTACCCTGCATTTGGAGAGTAGCATGATAGAGTACAAAGGACAGAAAGCAGAATTGACAAAGAATGAATTGAAAATCCTCTACTACCTTTTTAAGAACTCCGGAAAAATCTGTTCCAGAAATGATATTGTGGATTTTCTTTGGGACAATCAGCTTTATGTTGATGATAACGCCCTAAGTGTCAATATTACCCGTATTCGCGACAAACTGGCAGCAATCGGACTTGTAGATTTCATTAAAACAAAACACAGGCAAGGATATACATTATGAGTGGAAAACAATATTTGAAAAATCAACTCCCCGTTATTTTAATCAATCTGCTGGGTATGCTTGTCCTTGCTTTGTTCCTGATTGCAAGCGATAATCCTATCCAAACAGTCCTGTTTATTTTTGCAGTCTGGTCGATTGTCCTTGTTTTATCTTTGCTGGCATTTTATTTCTCACGAAAAAAATATCTGAATAAATTGCTCAATATGACGGAGCAATTAGAAGAACGATATTTATTGCCGGAAATCATGCAAGTGCCGGAAAGGGCTGATGAACAGGTTTTTTACCAGATTATGAAAATGGCTGAAAAATCTATGTTGGAACGGATTGGCGAAGTACAGAGGGAACGCAGGGAATATAAAGAATACATTGAACAATGGATACACGAAGTAAAAACACCAATTACAGCGATGAAGCTGCTGTGTGAGAATAACCGTTCTCCCTTTTCCAGAGAGGTATTGGCAGAGTTAGAGAATATCAATCAATATACAGAACAGGCGCTTTACTATGCCCGGAGTGAACACGCTGAAAAAGACTATTCTGTCCGTGAAGTCAATTTATGCGATGTTGTGCATAGTGCAATCGCAGATAATAAGTATCTTTTGCGTCAAAGCAATATGTCAATTCAGATAGACGATATAGAAACAAAAGTTTATACCGATGAAAAATGGGTGCGGTTCATCTTAAATCAGATTATCGGTAATGCAATCAAATACCATGCAGAGCAGCCTATTTTGCACTTTGGGGCGACAAAAACGAATGACAAGATTGTGCTATCTATCAGCGATAATGGGATAGGTATTCCTAAAAGTGATTTACCCCGTATTTTTGAAAAAGGATTTACAGGTCAGAATGGGCGAACCGGGAAAAATTCTACTGGAATTGGCTTATATCTTTGCAAGCGTCTATGTGATAAACTGGGAATAGGACTTACTGCTTATTCCGAAAACAGAGGAACAACGATTTCACTTATCTTTCAAATGAATGATTTTATTATCGGAGTGCAGGGCTGACAGGTTCTGCACTTCTTACATTTTTGTAAGAACTGTGTAAGAAAACTTGATACAAAAAATGATATACTCCATTTACAATATGGGTATGGAACAGTTAAGGAGGTTTATCCGATGAATACAATTTTGAAGCTGGAGCATATCCAGAAATATTATGGCAATGAGGGGAATATTACCAAAGCCATTAAAGATATTAGTTTTTCTGTGGAAGCCGGAGAATTTCTCGGAATTATGGGTGCGTCCGGTTCTGGAAAGACAACGCTGCTCAACTGTATTTCTACGATTGATACCGTAAGTGCAGGGCATATTTTTTTAGATGGAACAGATATAACGGAAATCAAACCAAAATCCCTTGCCCGTTTTCGCAGGGAGAATTTAGGGTTTATATTTCAAGACTTCAATTTGCTGGACACATTGACGATTTCAGAAAATATTGCACTGGCATTAGCAATCAACAAAGTCCCTGCCGGGAGCGTAGAATCCCGCATTTTGGATATAGCCGGAAAGCTGAATATCAGCGATATTCTAAACAAATATCCTTATCAGGTATCCGGCGGACAAAAACAGCGTTGTGCTTGTGCAAGAGCAATTATCAACAACCCGAAGCTCTTACTGGCAGATGAGCCGACAGGGGCATTAGACAGCCATTCCTCACAAATGTTGCTGTCTACCATTCAAAGTATCAATGAACAGCTTAGGGCGACAATTCTTATGGTAACTCATGACGCTTTTACCGCCAGCTATGCCAACCGTATTCTTTTTTTGAAAGACGGAGAAATCTTTATGGAACTGCGCAAGGGCAACGACAGCAGAAGTGCTTTTTTTGATAAAATTCTGAATGTCCTTACCATGATCGGAGGGGGACAAAGCCATGTATGCTAAACTTGTTTTCAGAAATGCAAAACGGTCTGTAAAAGACTATCTGGTCTACATTGTCACAATGACAATCTGTGTTACCTTGTTTTATGCGTTCTTGTCTATTTCCAGTAGTTATTATAGCCCGGATATAGGCAGCGAGTATGATTTTACTCTGTTAAGTGACGGAATGAAAATTGCAATCTGCATGATAACATTGCTGTTGTTATTTTTGATACGGTTCGTCAATCATTATATGCTAAGACGGAAGCAAAAAGAGTTTGCTGTCCAGTCCATTATGGGAATGGAACAAAAAACTATTGGCAGGATTTTCTTTGCAGAAACACTGATTATGGGTATGTTTTCCATTTTGATTGGTATTTTTTGCGGTGTATTTTGCTCTCAATTCATTACCGCAATGCTCCTTACTGCTTATGGAGAGCCTTATGAAATCTCATGGACATTGTTCCCGGACACCGTTTTGCTGACAGTGATATTTTTTGTGGTAAGTTTTTTTGTGGTAGGAGTTTTCAATACACGCACAATCAAAAAAACAAAAATTATTGATATGCTTTCCGCAGAGAAAGAAAATGAGCCAGAATTGAAAAAGAGCCGATTCATTCCTGTCGTAGTAATTCTGTTTTTAATGTTTACTTTATGGGAATTGTTTTCAGGAATACAAAATGTCCGATTTTATTATGACTCCCGCTTTGTTTTCCCGGTGAAAATCATGTATTGGGGAAATATTTTGCTCCCTGTTGTTACATTAGGCTGGGCGGCATTATGGATGTTGAAAAAGAAAAAAATTGCTTTTCAAAAGTTGATTGATGGGCTGCTTATTTGTTCTGTATTGCACGCCTTTTTAGCAGCAAGCGTACCTGCTCTTACCAATCAATACTATTTGCCTTTACATGGTGGAATACTGAATCAATATCTGGTATTTGTATTGATTGATTTGCTCTTCTTTATTTGTGCATTGATTTATCTTGCCAGCAGCTTGATTGTAGCATGGAAAGTAAAATCGCCGGAACATAGATACAAGGGAGAAAACCTGTTCTTTTTCGGGCAAATTATATCAAAACTAAATACAACCAGCAAAACAATGACGCTGATTTGTATAACCCTTGTCCTTGCAATCTTCATGTTTATTGCCGCCCCTATTTTGACGGGCTGGGCTTCAGGTTATTTGGATATGCGCTCTATGTATGATGTGCAGGTATATTCAAGATATAATGACGTATATGAAGAAGAAAATCTGCCGCAAGACAGTTATGAAATCATTACTGAGTTTCTGACAGAACACAAAATAGATACAGTTTATGATTGCACGTTCAATCTATATCTGCCAGAGAAAGACGATTTTCACAACAGACAGAAATATGATTTTCCGATTGTAGCAATTTCTTTGAGTGATTATAACACTATACGGGAAATGCTGGGTTACGAACAGATTTCTCTGGAGGAAGATGAATTTACAACACAATGGAAAGCAATCGCCACCGAGGAAGAACGGGATAGCTTTTTGAAAGAACACACCAGCATTATGACAGACGCAGGAGAATTGACTCTTTCCGGGCAGTCCTATTATGAGGATCCGATTGGAGAAACAGCGTACAATTCCTATACAAATGTATTGTATGTACTTCCAGACAATATTTGTGAAAAGCTGTTGCCAGTAATAAAAAACCGATATATTACAACAACGGAAAATATCTCCTATGAAAATGCAAGGAAACTGGAAAAACTTTTTACAGAGAAATATCCCGAGCAGGCAGAAACCGGGGCTATTTATGGCGTGCGTTTTAGCACACTGCAAATCAATAGTTCCATAGCAAATAACTTTATTTTACAGACTGCAATGATTTATGGTGCTGTCGTACTGATGGTTATATGTCTTACCGTACTTTCTTTGCAACAACTCTTAGACGCAGGACAATATAAATATCGCTTCTCTGTACTCCGAAAATTGGGGGTGGAAGAAAAGCATATCGGAAAACTTATCTTGCAACAATTAAGTGTTTGGTTTGGGCTTCCAATTATCACAGCAATCATTGTAGCTGCTGTTGTAATAGCTTACTTTATCCAAACCATATCAGCAGAAATTTCAGCCTATATCGGGTTTGGTGCATTGATGTTACAAATAGGGGCAACAATGGGAATTTTGGCAATTTTATTGATTTGTTACTTCATAAGTACATGGATTATTTTTAGGCGTTCTGTTAATCCATAGTGAGTGCAATTTATAGCATGGTGGTCATTACCGACACCATTCTCAACCGCGTTACCCTCAACTGGAAACGAGGCAAGCGCACCCATGTGTTCCTTGACGAGTTCCATGTGGTGTTTGAGAACGAGCAAAGCGGTGTGTTCTTCAACTCCGCATGGCGTCAGTTCCGTAAGCGCGGCGCATATTCCACCGCCATCACTCAGAACGTGGAGTACCTGTTGGACTCCGTGCAGGCCAACACCATCTCAGGGTGTGCCGTGGTTCCAGGAGCGCGGACTGTGGCAGGACAACAGCTATGAGCCGCGCCCTGGCGACATTATCTTTTTCGATTGGGATGATGGCGGCCAGGATGGTTATTCCGACCATGTTGGTATCGTGGAGAAGGTGGAGAATGGCCGCATCTACACTATCGAGGGTAACTCCGGCGATAGCTGCCGTCAAAACAGTTACCCGGTTGGTTACTATGAAATCTATGGGTACGGAACCCCGGCGCATTAACTGACCAAAAGAAAAACCCAGCCGTTTCTGGCTGGGTACATAAAAGGTTCACAAAAAACAAGTTGAAAGACTTCGTTTATCCGGATATAATAATATCATAGATGTTTCAACGGAATAAGAAAACCGTGGAGGAAACAATGGATATTATGTCGGTAAAAGAAGCGTCTGAGCGGTGGAATATATCAGAACGCTGGATTCAGAAGCTCT
>OLNL01000640.1_pt1 | contig 37537 bp, 32 predicted proteins | sample 1672181 | NCBI WGS metagenome assembly OLNL01 (sample SAMEA3136656, study PRJEB25190) | human gut metagenome | biome: human gut; feature: human-associated habitat; material: faeces | place: Austria | collected 2013
CAAGGAATGGATACTCATAAGAATCCTGTGCCTGCACAGTTGTCTCAGATGGTTTGAAAGTACCCTGTATAAAATCAGACGGGATTGCATCCCCCTCTGCAGCAACTGCATCATCATCAACTACCATTCCGGCCTGGTCTGCCGGAACCGCCATTGCTTCTGTACTTTCTGCTGCCATTACGGATACTCCTCCAAAGGTGGATGCTCCCAATACTGCAGCTGCCATAAGTGCTGTTATTTTTTTCATTCTGAATTTCATGATATATATCTCCCTTCAATTGATTTCGTTTGCATTTTACAGCGTGAGCTGTGCTCACTGCGATTACTATAGACAAAACTATACCATACTATATATAAAATTGGTGTTAAGAAAACACGAAAATGAAATTTTTTAATCAAAATATCGATTTCATTAAAACAGGTGATTTTTTTACAGGAATTTTATGTCAGACATGATATGATAGTATCAGACAGAATTATCGAAATACCTGATGCAAAACAAGTCTCAGGTACTACCACATAAAAAGGAGAGCTTACATGCATATATTAATTATAGAAGATGAAGAACAGCTCTGTTGCTCCATTGCAGAGGGTCTTCGTATGAATGGATATGAAACAGATACCTGTTTTGATGGAAATGAAGGACTGGAATTATGTATGACAGAAAGCTACGATCTGATTCTTCTGGACCTGAATCTTCCGGGAACAGACGGTCTTGACATTCTGCAGCAATTCCGTGCATCTGACAGCACCACACCGGTTCTGATCCTTTCCGCCCGTGGACAGATTCAGGACAAAGTAGAAGGACTGGATCTTGGCGCCAATGATTATCTCACCAAACCTTTTCATTTTGAAGAACTGGAAGCCAGAATCCGCAGCCTCACCCGTAGAAAATTTATTCAGGAAGACATCTGTCTGAAATGTGGCCGCATCATTTTTGATACACGCACACGGAAAGCCAGTGTAGGTGATGTGCCTCTTTCCCTTACCCGAAAAGAAAGTGCGCTTCTGGAATATTTCCTGCTTCATCAGGGTCGTATTATCAGCCCCGAGGAAATGATCGAACACCTCTGGGACGGAAGTGTCAACAGTTTCAGTAATTCAATCCGTGTCCACATTTCTTCTCTGCGTAAAAAACTTCGTGCTGCACTGGGATTTGATCCGATTCAAAACAAAATCGGACAGGGATATATTCTGATGGAGGAAGTATCATGAAAAATTATTCCAAAAAACTCTCCCTGCAATGGCGTCTGACACTGGTCACCGCTCTGCTTGTAACGATCACCTGCATACTGATGTACTTTTTTATCAGTCAGTCCGCAGTTACCGGTATGGATCACCTGCAAAATTATATCGTACAAATCAATGAAACCGGTTCTTCGCCAATTACTTTTAACGTAGATCCAACCATCTTGTTTCCTGATCTCACAGAACAGGTAACAACGACCAAACATCTTTTTCAGATTCGAAGCCTCATTGCCACAATACTTATCATTCTGCTGAGCAGTGCCTGCACATATTTTGTCAGCCGCCGGGCATTAAAACCATTGCACAGTCTCAGCACAAAAATTGAAAAAATCCAGGCACAAAACCTCTCCGAACCACTTGAAGTACCGGACAGTAACGATGAAATCTCGAAGCTGACACTTTCTTTTAACGAAATGCTTTCCCGTCTGAATGACGCCTTTACAGCACAGAAACAGTTTTCTGCCAGTGCAGCACATGAACTTCGCACACCCCTGGCGGTCATGCAGACAAATCTGGAAGTTTTTGCCAGAAAAAAGGAGCCATCCACCGATGAATATCTGGAACTCTTTTCTATGATTCAGGAACAGACCGGACGGCTTTCTCATCTGGCAGAGATTCTTCTCGATATGACCGGTATACAGACAATTAAGCGTTCTGAAACGTTCTCGCTGGCAGAACTTACAGATGAAGTTCTCTGCGACCTGACTTCAATTGCTGAACAAAAACAAATTAAGCTGATTCAGGAGGATGGGGACTGTACCATCACAGGAAGTTATCTTCTTCTCTACCGTGCTGTGTATAATCTTGTGGAAAATGCAATTAAATACAACCATCCCGGTGGAAAAGTAACGGTAAACATCCAGCAGAAAAAATCTCTCCTGAACGCTGCTGTTTCTCCTGCTCCGGCAGACTGTGCCTTCATTGAAGTATCTGACACCGGGATCGGAATTTCTCCGGAATATCAGGAAAAAATTTTCACCCCGTTTTTCCGTGTAGACAAATCACGAAGCCGCGCTATGGGCGGCGCCGGACTGGGGCTCGCGCTCGTAAATGAAATTGCCAGACAGCATGGTGGAGAAGTAAAAGTCCTGAAAAGCGATAAAAACGGCAGCACGATTGCACTCATACTGCCACTGTAAAGCAACAGGCACAAACCACTGTTTTCAAATTTGAACTATTATATTTTTCACAGAACTGAGGATTTTTTATGAATATAAACATTGAATTTGATATTCTTATGTTTCTGGCAAACAATCCGGATTTCCGGACTGCACGCGACATTGTTGAAATTCGAAAATTAAAAGCATTGATCGTCTTCTTTCCGGTCTTGATGAAGAAGCACGTCAGAAATTTATGGAGGTTCTAAGTATCATGAATCAGAATCTTGATGACATATTAAAGTAATTATTATTTATTCTATCCGCAACATCCGATAGCCTATTCCAACATGAGTCTGTATATATGAAACATCACCCTTTTCTGGTTCCAGCTTCTTTCTCAAAGTCGCCATAAACACACGAAGAGAAGCTACATCACTCTCTGCGCTTCTGCTCCAGATCTGCTGCGTGATATATGTATGCGTCAGTACCTTACCTACATTACGCGACAAAAGGCACAAAAGTTTATATTCAATAGGGGTTAGATGCAATTCTTCACCTCTCAGATAAGTACAACCGGCCGTATAATCAATTTTCAGTTCACCATTGGTAAAAGTCGATTCTTCCTGCATCTCGCCCGTCTGGAGCAGTGCAAGTCGTCTCTGCGTGACGCGTATCCGTGCAAGAAGTTCCTCGACTGAAAATGGTTTCGTTATATAATCATCTGCGCCTGCATCCAGCGCTTCTATCTTATCCGTGTCTTCGCTTCTTGCACTTATAACAATAATCGGCATATTTGACCACATTCTGATTTTTTTGATCACTTCCACTCCCTCTATATCCGGCAATCCCAGGTCAAGCAAAACAATATCCGGATTATGTGAGGAGGCCTCCAGAATAGCAGAAGTACCATTCTCTGCTTCCAGATATTTATAATCATGTGTCTTTAATGCTGTTATGATCAGGTTTCGTATCGGACGATCATCTTCAACAACCAGAATCGAATTTTTATTCATTTAATATCACCTCACTTAATGGTAAAGTAAACGTAAACATGCATCCTCTCGGAATATTATCTGTCAGCACCAGAGTTCCCCCGTGTGCTTCAATAATTGAACGACAAAGGGAAAGGCCAAGGCCAAGACTTCGATGACTGTCAGCGATTGTATTATTGCCTGTGTAGAACATTTCAAAGATATGCGGTTTTACTTCATCTGAAATACCCGGTCCGTTATCAGCTACACTGATCTGTGCTTGACCATCCTTCTTTATTCCTCTGATGCATATCTTTGAACCCGGCAGTGTATATTTTATTGCATTATCAATCAAATTTACAAGAACCTGGATTATAAGCCGCACATCCATATGTACGAGAATAAATTCTTCACATTCTACGTCAATCTGATAATCCTCATGTTTTCGGCTGATGTGGCGCAGTGATTCTGCAATGACCTCATCCAGAAGCTGATCTGTAAATTTGATCTTTAATCTTCCATCATTCAGCCTCGTGATAGACAGCAGATTTTCCACAACATCAATCAGCCAGTTTGCATCATCATAAATATCTGAATAAATCTGATGTTTTGTTGCCTCATCCAGACAGTTCCCATTATTTAACAGCATATCTGCATTTCCGGATATCGAACAAAGAGGTGTTCGAAGATCATGTGAAATCGCACGCAAAAGATCCGCACGAAGCTGTTCATTTTTGGCAAATACTGCATTTTTTTCTTTTTCTATTGCATTATGTGAATTTTCCATTGTAAGTGCACATTCATTAATGACAGAAATCAGAATGCTGTTCTCATAAGAATCCAGTTTTTTCTTCTGCAATGGGATTCCAATTACACCATATACATTGTCTCCACTTTTAATAACAAAGTATAAACATCTGGCACTGCTAAAATGATTCGTTGTTGCACCTGCATTCTGCCCATTCTCATATGCCCACCTGGCTACATACTGTTCTTCTGATGTCAGAAGTTCTCCCTGTCTTCCTCTTTCGTCGTTATGAAAAAACAGACTGCCGCCGGACAGTTCTCCGTTTTCTTCAATATACGCAACAATATTACAGTTTAACAGACGCACCAGTTGTTTACAGGTAACACAAAGGATATCTCTTCTGTCTTTTACCTGTTGGAGTAGACGGTTTGTATCAAATAAAATCTGTGTGCAAAAAGCCTGCTGTGCCGATAACCTTGCATGCTCTTTTAGTTTTGCCGCAAGTGTTCCTGTCAGTACGGATGAGATAAGCATGATCAGAAATGTCACAGGATAACCAACTGCATATGTCTGAAATGACATTCTTGGTTCTGTAAGAAAAAAGCAAAAAAGAACGACACTTAAAAACGAACCGGCCAGACTGCAAAGATATCCATCTGTTAAAATTGAAGTGAGCAATACTCCAAGGATATATATGGTAACTATATTCGCATCTGTGAAATACAGTTTCTGAAATATCAGTCCAATCAGTGTACAGCCAATAAATATTGAAACTGTCAGAATATAATCTTTTACTGATGGTGTTTCAATATGGAGCTTAAACTTCTGCTTCTGACCGGTTTCCGGCATAACTGTACCCGGAATGACATGCATGTCTGCATTCTTTTGTCTTCCTTTTGAACTCATCTCGACTTTTTTTAAGAACTGCCGGTGTGAACGTTCATCAAAAATTTCTTTTCGGCTTTCCTTAATAAAGCATCCCAGTTTTGACACCATAAAAAGTCCCAGTCCAAATATTACACATACAATCAATATCAGAGTTCCCTTTTCCATTATCATCACCCACTATCTTCAGATATGAAAACATTTTTGAATTGTTTTATAATCACCCAGTACCAGAAGTGTACTTCCATCGTTCAGAACTGTATCAGCCGATATTGCCACACTGATTTCGCCGCCTTCATTTTTGACTGCCAGAATATTTATATTATGTTTCTTTCTTATGTCAAGTTCACCTATAGTTTTTCCAATCCACTCATACGGTATTTCTACTTCGAAGATTGCATGAGATGCATCGACTTCCATATAATCAAGGATATGATCATCCGCATAACGAATGGATGCCCATTTTGCCACCTGTTTTTCAGGATAAACCACCTTATCTGCACCATTTCGCAAAAGGAATTTTTCATGGACATCCCGTTCCGCTCTGGAAATTACCAGTCTGGCTCCCAGTTCCTTTAGTAAAGAAGTCGTCTCAAGCGAATTCTGAAAACTGCCTCCAATCGTCACAAAACAGATATCATAATTTCCGATTCCCAGAGATTTCAGAAATTCAGCATCTGTGCTGTCTCCAATCTGAGCATTGGTAACAAAAGGAAGAACTTTCTCTACTCTTTCCTCATTCAGATCTACCGCCATAATCTCATGTCCCATCTGATTAAGCTGCATTGCAATGTGTTTTCCAAATCTTCCAAGTCCGATAATTAAAATATTCTTCATAAAAAAGCTCCTTTAACCCACTGTGATTTTTTCCATTGGCATTCTTGCATTATTATGTTTTCCTGAAAATACTGCATAGATCAGTGTCAGTCCACCCACACGCCCCAGGTACATAAGTACAATCAATATCAGTCGTGATATTATATGTAGATCGGGCGTAACACCCAGAGTCAGTCCTACCGTTCCTATAGCTGAAGCTGCCTCATAAAAACAGGTCAGCACAGGTAATCCTTCATAAGCACTGATTATGATCCCGCCTCCAAAGAACAGCATCAGGTACAGCATAGCAATTGTTGCCGCATTTTTTATCACCTGAACATCAAATCTTCTTCCAAAAGCACCTGCATCTTCACGGCTTCTGAATGTAGCAAATGCATTCAGGATCAGTACTGCAAAAGTTGTTGTCTTCATACCTCCCGCTGTGGAACTTGGTGATCCTCCGATCAGCATCAGCAATATCATAACCGCCTTTCCTGCTTCTGTCATCAACGGGAGATCTGCAGTATTAAACCCGGCTGTTCTCGTTGTAACTGACTGAAATATTGAATACAGCAGACGTTTTTTAAACAGAAACTCTCCAAAATCATTGGCAAAAAATAAAATTGCCGGCAATATAATAAGAAGAACAGTTGTTATCAGAATCACCTTACTCTGCATACGATAACGTCTGAAATTTAATTTATTTTCATAAAAGTCTTCCCAGGTAAGAAATCCGATACCTCCGATTATAATCAAAAGCATGATCACCATATTCAGCCATATATTATCGCCATATCCTGAAAGAGATACAAACCTGTGCCCTTCTGTTCCCAGTATGTCAAACCCGGCATTGCAAAATGCAGATACTGAATGAAATACGGACATCCAGATTCCCCTCCGCCCAAAATCATGGCAAAATACCGGGAGAAGTAAAATTGCTCCAATCGCCTCAACCAAAAAGGTTCCTCTCAGTATGAATTTTGTCAACCGGACAATTCCGCCTACCTGCGGTGCCGATATTGCGCTCTGCATAGTGCTGCGCTGCATAAGAGATATTTTTCTTCCGGAAAGCATAAATGCAGCGACAGCAACTGTCACTACTCCCAGCCCACCTGTCTGTATAAGTATAAGAATAACTGTCTGACCAAATCCGGACCAGTAGCTGCCTGTGTCCTGTACAACAAGTCCCGTCACACAAACTGCAGAAGTTGAAGTAAAAAGTGCTTCGTCAAATGGAGTTACGATTCCATCTGCAGACGAGACCGGAAGCATCAGAAGAAGCGTTCCCAAAAGAATCACTCCTGCAAACCCTAATATGATCATCTGAAATGACGTCAGATGTTTTTTTCTGTGAAAATTCTCCTGCATAAATGTATGGCTCCTTTTTTAATATTTTGCACATGCAGATTTTAATCTTTTTATTCCAGTCTTATTATATATATAACTCCTCAAAGATTGTATAAAATTATCGGAATCAGTATTAAGATTTTATAAAGAAAATAAATAGACGACATTGTGAAAAGACAAAACTGACCTGTACCAAAAAGGAGAAGTCCGCAAAGACTTCTCCTTTTAGTTTGTTATTCTTTTTCATACAGGAATTCTTCCGGCAGGCTTACCTTGAAATCTTTTGCCAGTGCACGGAAATTATCCGGCTGGATCGTCTGCAGTTTATGTGGTGTCATGGAGAGAATCTTTACAAGGATCTCGGCTGATTTCTCAACAGTGTGGAGCAGTCCAAATGTCAGGTCAAAATCCTCTCCGGAACAGAACATTCCATGATGCGCCCAGATTACAACATCATATTTTTTCATAAGTTCTGCTGTCTTTACAGCAATTTCTCTTCCGCCCGGAACCATCCAGCCGACAACTCCGACACCGTCCGGAAATACGACCGGACACTCGGTTGCGGATTCCCAGAGTTCTCTGGTAAACACTTTGTCATCCAGCGGGAGTACAAATGTCAGTGCAATCGTATTTGTGGTATGTGCATGATAAATAACACGATGCTTTCCATTGGTAAGTTTTTTCTTTACTTCATGATTCATCAGATGTGTCGGCAGCTCACTTGTCGGTCTTCCGCCCTCGACCAGTCCCCAACGAATACGGTAATTGCATCCGGTTTCATCCAGTTCAATAATGGCAAGACATACTTCCGGGTCAACAATGATATTTCTGAAATACTTACCGCTTCCTGTCACAAGGAAAAATTCGCCTGCCAGTCCCGGTACTTCGGTTCCGATCGGTGTCCATTCTCCCGGTGCATTCAGACGCGGACGGATCATTTCGACTTCCTCTGCCTTCAGACGGTAGCTTAAGTTACCACCGTTTCTCTCATGCCATCCCTGCAGATAACCGTCGTTCGCCATCTTGATAAAACCCTGTACAAATTTTGACTCTAAGATCCTCATAATAAAATCCCTCCGATTTCGTCCATAAATGGGCAGTTTTGTTGTGTTGTGGTTTTGTGTTGTTTATTTTTTCATTTTATGTTGTTTCTCTTTGTTTTCATTTGCATTATATATGGTTTTTTGTGGTTTGTAAAGACCTTTTTTGAAAAAATATTCAAAAAACCACATTTAAATCTCGGCCTTTTTCACTATTTAGTACTTTGACAATCATATAACGGGTTTACACATCACTTAAATACCGTTACAATGAAAGACGTAAAAATGAAAAGGAGAACCACGAAATGGAATTACAGAATGGAAGACCGGAAAATGTAAATGACCGTCTGGACAAGGAGATCCGTGTCTATGACTTTTTAGATAAACTCAGCGTCACTTACCAGCGTGTTGACCACGAGGCAGCCATGACCATGGAAGCCTGTGAGGAAATTGACCGCACACTCGGTGATGATACCGCTATCTGCAAGAACCTTTTTCTGTGCAACCGTCAGGAAACAAACTTTTATCTGCTCCTAATGCCGGGCGACAAACCCTTTAAGACAAAGGATCTTTCCGCTCAGATCGGTTCTGCACGTTTATCTTTCGCCAAACCGGAATATATGGAAAAATATCTCGATATCACCCCGGGGTCTGTCAGCGTCCTTGGCCTGATGAACGACCACGAAAAGAAAGTTCAGCTTCTGATCGATGAAGATGTTCTGAAGGATCCGTATTTCGGCTGCCACCCATGCATCAATACATCCAGTCTGAAATTTACTACAAAGGATTTTACAGAAAAGATCATTCCGGCACTTGAACATGAGCCGGTCATTGTGAATCTGCCCGTCCCTGAAGTATAATTTTCGGACAGATAATCGCAGAAATATATCAAATTAAAACTGAATCTGGAGATTTTTTCGATGAAAAAAGAATTGAATTTTGCAAAATTGCTTTTAGAAACGCTCATTTTGACCGGTGCTGTGGCAATCATTGCTGCTGCCGTTTATTTTTTCCTCGTACCGAGCCATGCTTCTGTCAGCAGTATTTCCGGTCTTGGAATTGTTCTTTCTAATTTTGTCCCACTTCCGCTGTCAGCAATCACCATGATCCTGAATGTTGTTCTTCTGATCATTGGCTTTATCACTTGCGGAAAAGAATTTGGAGTAAAGACCGTTTACACAAGTATCATGCTTCCTGTCTTTCTCGGAATTTTTGAAAAAGTTTTTCCGAATTTTACTTCCATGACCGACAGTCAGGAACTGGACGTGCTGTGCTATGTCCTTGTTGTCAGCATTGGTCTGAGTATTCTTTTTAACAGAAATGCTTCATCAGGCGGGCTTGATATCGTAGCAAAGATCATGAACAAATATCTGCATATGGAACTTGGCAGGGCGATGTCCCTCTCAGGTATGTGCGTTGCACTGTCTGCCGCACTTGTTTATGACAAAAAAACAGTTGTTCTCAGTATTCTCGGTACGTATTTCAATGGAATCGTGCTGGATCACTTTATTTTTGACCACAACATCAAACGGCGTGTCTGCATCATTACAAAAAAAGAAGAAGAACTGCGAAATTTCATTATTCACGATCTGCACAGCGGAGCCACCGTTTATGAAGCATACGGCGCCTATAATATGCAGAAACGAAATGAGATCATTACGATCGTAGACAAAACAGAATATCTGAAGCTGATGAATTATATCAATCATGAAGACCCACAGGCATTCATCACTGTGTATAATGTATCTAATATGAGATATCAGCCTAAAGTATAAATCAGTGGACGCGCCACCGGTGCTTCCTCGATAGGAAATGTAAAACTCCGCCAGAACAGGTAGTTACATACCTGTGCTGACGGAGTTTTGATTATTCGTTATTTTTTACGACGTTTGAGGTAGATTCCTCCACCGATCACTGCAATCGCAGCGATAAGAAGAACTACGAAAATTCCAATCGGTGTGTTATCACCGGTTTTTACGGCGTTTGTTGTCTGGGTTGATTTCGTTGGAGTAATTGATGAAGTTGGAGTCGGAGTATTCTTCGTGGTTTTTTCTTTTATTTCTTCCTCTTCTGTCTCCTCATCTTCATCCTCCGCACGCTCCTGATTTACAAGTGTAACACTGGCCGACTTATTGCTTTCATTAAATGTAATGCTTTCCGTGTCCACACTCAAATCATATTCGAAGCTGTCTGCATTCTCCACTGGCTTTCCGTCTGCATCAACTTCTGTCACATATAATGTCGTTGAACCACCGTCTGCTATGGCAACTTTTATCTGTGCACCCGCCGAGGAATTTCCATTCAAGTTCAGTGGAACAATATTCTGAGACACCTGGTCAGAAAGTTTTGTATAATCTTTATCTGCAAAAATTCCCGCATAAAAAGTTTCATCACTGTTCTTATCCTTACCATCACTGTTTTTCAGCTGTTTTGTAAGATTCAGAAGTGCTTCTTTATAGAAACCATCCGGGAATTTTACAAATCTGTTTTCAAACTCGACAGCTTTGTTTCCACCATTCGAACCTGTTTCGACGCTGTTTCCGTTGCTGAACATTGCAGTATATGTCGTTCCGTCTGCTGTCTGGCCTCTCAGATAATTTACACCATCCGCTGTACACTCACCAATATAATAAGTTGTATCTATTGCAAGATCTGTAAATGTCACTGTCGATACAGAGTCCATTTTGAACGTGAGCGCTTTCACATCGGATACTCTCTGTGTACATTCCTGGTCTGCATAAAGCGCAACATAGAAAGTCTGATCTGCCGCAAGAATATCTTCTCCTGCAACTGTTTTTAATCTCTTTGTTACAGAAATAGATGAAGATACCGATTTTTCCTTTGCTACATCTTTCATGATTACAACTGCCTTGTTTTCATCGTTTGATACAGCACCTTCAGCTTTACTGGACAATTTCCCATCAAGTCCTACTGTAAAGGTAATCGGATCTGTCGTCAAATAGCCAAATGGAGCACTCACCTCTTTCAGAATATATGTTCCTGCTACAAGTTTCACCTTGTGCGGTTTTGCACTTCCATCTTCGTTCTGATCTTCCGCAGACTCTCCGGTTGTCCAGGAAAGTTCATTTCCGGCTTTATCTTTGACTATGTTTCCTGCTTCGTCCGTGATCTGCAGTTTCGCTCCGGCAAGTTCGGTCACTCCGTCTGCCGCATTTACCTTGCTGATCTCAATTTCATGCTCAGCCAGTTCATTCGTTATAATGATCTGACCGCCATTTTCGCAGCAAATAACATTATCTCCTGCGAATGCATCAGAAAAAGCAAAAATCGTCGGAGCAGGATTCAATTCATATCCTGCCGGTGCCTCAATCTCAACCAGCTGATATTTGTATTCTTTTCGAAGGACCCACCCTTTTTCATGGTCATGTCCCTCCAGAATAGCTTTTCCGGCAGTATCTGTTGTAATCGTCACAATGTTATTGTCTTTATCCAACACATCCTGCGGCTTTCCATCAACAAAACGCTGAAGTTTAAATGTAGCACCTGCCAGAGTTTTTGTATTATTATCTTTTTCTACTTTATAAATTGTAATCTTATAGTTGTCAAAATCACCGCTTCCCTGCGAAGAAATATTAACGCTTCGAGCCACACTCCGGGAATAACCATATACAGTTGCTTCATTTATGTGTTCAATCTCACCCTGTCCTGTCCACTTTGCTTTATATGTGATCACTGCCTTTGTTGCATTTGGAACAGTAAAATGAATACCATCTTCACTGAAAACAGCCTTAACCTTGTCAATATCCACATCCGTACCTGCCGCGGATTCCGTATGAATCTCTACCTCATCCGGGTTTACTGCTTTCATATTGGTCATGATGTCTTTGACTGTAAGCATTTCTGAAGTTCCGTATGTTTTCATTCCCGGGTTAATGACAAGCTGATATTCCGCAACATATCCCTCGGCCGAAAGAGAATCCTCGTTAAGCAGCTTTTTGTTTATGATTCCCTCACTGTTTATAACTGTAGTCTTCACAGACGTAGATTTTCCTCTGAAGAATGCCGTATTTGTTACTTTTCCACCTTCTTCAGACGTCTCAATAGAATCCACACCGGCAGCACCATTCACTTTCAGACAATAGGTCAGCCTGTAGACTGCATGGTTTAATCCGTCTTCCGGATGAATATTTTGAATTGTAAATACCATTCCCGTATCACTGGATGTCGCACCTGCCGTTACTGACTGATCCTGTGTAAATGTTTTGCCATCATCACTGTAGCTTACCTGTAATCCCTGTGCAGCATCGTATATCAAATGCTCTTTGTTAAATTCATCAGTGATTTTAATAGAATCCCCCTCGATGCCCAAAACCGTGACATTATACTGAATTACTTTTGCATTGCCATTCTCATCCTTCTCAATCACTTCCGCTGATTTGGTAATATCCGGGTTATTCTCATACAATTCTACTGTTGCATTTGCGGTTAAATTCTGTCCTCTGGCAGATATCGTTGCACTGTTTTTGTGAGATTTATTCGTCAGCACATTCGAGTTTGCAAGCCATTTTTCATTCGGTTCTGTCAGATACGTAAACTGAATTGTCCTTGCCTGATCTGAAACTTTCAGGTTCATCTTTTTCTGACCGTTCTCCATATAATAGAATTTAACTGTCAGTTCATTTTTGCCATCACTTGTAGTAGATGAATCAATCTCATAGTTTTCGCCATCAAGCAGACCGGAAATCTGTTCGGATCCTTCTATATAAGAATCGCTGTATAATTCATTATCAATCTGCTGATATGGAAGTGTATCTTTCAATGTGCAGTTTGTGTATTCTTTATTTGCCGGTACAGAGAAAGATACTGTCCACTGAATCTGGCGCTTTCCTACAGCATCTGTGACAACGGTTCCCTGTTTATTTATATTAAGAACACCATCCAGTGGAATAAGTCTGACGGAACTTGATGCTTTTCCACCGGTATCATAAATTACATCATTATTGAAGTTCGCACCTGTAATTTCGCGGTTATCTCCCTGAACAGTATAAGTGATTACATATTTGTAGTTTCCCTGATGTTCAGCCGGAATAGTGTAAGCCCATGTATAATCTTTGCTGTCTTCCGCTGTAATTGCCGACCACGGAACCGGTGTAGACCCAAGCAGAGTATTGGTGCTGTCATATATCTGAACAGTGATTCCCCCGCCGGAATATTTACCAAATCTTCGAGAACCGGAAACGACCGTATCTGTGATTGTCCTTCCGGAAATATCATACTTACAATCCTCGTTCAAAGTAATTGTGTATGTAATCTCATGATTTGAATTATTAAGTGATGCCCTTTTACTGATTGAAGGATTATAAACTTCCGGTTTATTTACCGATACAGTATTATTGCCGCTCCAGTTTCCGGTAACCGTATTCGTTGTCGCATTCACAGCATCATCTTTTGTTGTCGGATGCATTTGGTCTGTATTTACCACCTGAACTGTATATTTGATATAAATATTTTCTCCATGCTCCATGGATGGAATAGTAACAGTCAGTTCTCTTCCGTTAATCGCCTTTGTAACACCGGAAAAATCTCTGTTTTTATTCGATGTAATTACTACATCATCGAGGCTGTACATTTCGAGCCAGTTTCCGCTCAGATTATCCGTAAGAACTACATTATTATTGACACCGGCAGATGAAACGGTGATCGTATAAGAAATCGTTCGTCTGGAGGCATCGTAACTTGCATCTTTTTTCAGTGAAAGTGTACGGTTTATATCCACATATATCTTAATGGTCTTTGCATTTCCAAAAACAATTTCCTCTGCATCTGCATTAAAGCGTACATTAAACTCCAGTCCAAAATGTGCAGTAGCTGACTTTTTGAATTCCTCATAATTAGGATCATTTTTATTAAGTCTGACAACGATCCGATTGGATCCTTCCTGATAACTGAATGTATTTCCCGAAAGTGTTCCAATATTAAAAGCAGTCTCTGTAATACTTCCCGGAATAGTCAAGCCGTCCGGCAACGTATAATAAAGTTTTCCCTCTCCATCTCCGTCATTATGAAACTGCAGATCTTCTGTCTCTGCAAATTGAACTTTAAATGTGTAGTCTGTTTCAGGTCGCACCTGATAAACACCGTTCACCTGCGTAATACCTGCTCCGCTGACAGAAGCTTCCGTAGCAAGCGCATTCAGATTCGTCGTATATCTTGTATTGTCATCCTGAACAGCTATTTCTTCTTTGGATTCAGTCTTTGTTTCCTGCGAAGAAACGTCAGACGGTGCTTCCGCAACAGTTTCTTCCGATATAGCGGTCGACTCTGGAATCGTTGCTTCTTCCTCGCATGAGGATTCCTGATCCTTCTCCGGCTCCGGTGTTTCTGTCGTTTCAGGACTTTCTTCCGGTACTGATGGCTGCACCTCTTCCGGTTCTTGCTTATCAATATTGTCTGGATCTGGAACCGAAGGCTCCTGTTCGCTTTCCTCAGGCGTCTCAACTACTGCTGTCGCCTCCTGATTCTGCGCATTCCGGGTGTCCAGTGACAGTTCTTCTGCCAGAGTTATGACACTGCTCTGTGAAATAATCATCAGAGTAACGAGAAGAAATGCTAAAATACGTTTGCATTTTTCAAATCTTTTCATTATTTATCCTCCTGTATAATCTCTATAAACAACAAGGGATAAGAATCAACTCATCTTATCCCTCTATATGTCTTATTATAATGGATATCTGCAAGAAAAAAAATAGAAAATAATGAGATTTTTTTGCAATATCGTGTCTTTTTTGTCAAAAAAACATGTATTATGCCTTCTGATTCAGTCTGGCTCAGTACTTTTCTTATCCTGACGGAAGCGGTTATTTCTCCTTTAACTGTTTCTTCAGAAGTTCTATTTTGTCCTGTAGCTTGTCTATTTTATTTTGCTGTGTTTTTATCTGTATATTTTGCTCATCAATCGTCTCCGCGCTTGTCTTTAACTGCTTCTTCTGCTCGTCAATTGTCTCTGCACTTGTTTTTAACTGCTTCTTCTGCTCATCAATCGTCTCTGCGCTTGTCTTTAGCTGTTTTTTCTGCTCGTCAATTGTTTCCTGCATTTCATCCACCATATATTTTACTGTGTTTCGGTCAAGTATTTTTAATTCCTCTGAAAATATACCCATGACATCCTCCACATTCCGGCACATATTGTACACATGTTCATACATGGCTTTGAATTCGGGATATTCCGTGATCAGTCCGATGATCTGCTCCGGATCATCTGTACTCAGGAAAGTAAGCCATGCGTCCAATTTGTTCTCTATACCTTTATATTGTACATTTTTGCGGAAGATGTCAAGTGGTATAAAAATATAGTTCTGCAAAAGGTTCATCTTCATCCCTGTATCTGATTCCTGCTGAAACATATGTACATATTTATCGGAAAATTCCCTGAACATTTTCGGACTTCTGTCCATCAGGATGATCGTAAAAACTCCCTTTACATCTTTATATGTGAAATGTTCCTTCTTCTGGCTGCGCGCCATTTTGTATTGACGTAACAGCAAATCAGATGAATAGCAGGCGCTTCGCTCACCCGGAAATGCATATCCGATTTTCTGCACTTCCACATTACAGTAAGTGCCATCTTCAAACCGCACCAGTATGTCCATGATCAGTAATGACTGCTCATCTGCGATCCGGCTCGAATCCCCCGGAAGTACATCGACAATCTTTACCTTTCTCTGGAGCAAAACACTCAGGAAATCTTCCAGTCTCTCCGGTACTGTTTCCGGATTCATGATCTCCTTGAAAAAAGAATCATACAGGATTTTTACTCCGCGAATCCCTGTGCAGAAATCAAGAAACTCCTGCCTTTCCGATTCTCTCCAGCTGTAAAATTTCTCTGTAAATTTTATGTTGTCCTGTATCTCTTTTAAAATCTCCTCCCGGCTCCTTATCATTGGAAAATAGTCTTTCAGCTTTGATGTCATAGGCAGTTCTCGCTTTCTTTCGATCTTTGATGGGATTTTGTTTCTGAATTGGGTTTATAGAATGCCCGAATGAGCATATAAGATTTAAGATAAAAATGTTGTATGGTAAGTATTCCGTCAGAACGAGAGTACTACTTTCATCTTATTCTGACGGAATTAATTATCGTTCTTTTAACTGCTTCTTCAGAAGTTCTATTTGTTCCTGCAATTCATCTATTTTGCTCTGCTTTGTCACTAGCTGCCTCTTCTGCTCGTCAATTGTTTCCTGCATTTCATCCACCATATATTTTACTGTGTTTCGGTCAAGTATCTTTAATTCCTCTGAAAATATTCCCATGACATCCTCCACATTCCGGCACATATTGTACACATGCTCATACATGGCTTTGAACTCCGGGTAGGCTGTGATCAGATCAATAATCCGCTCCGGTTCATCCATACTCAGGAACACAAGCCATGCGTCCAATTTGTTCTTGATACCTTTATTGTGGACATTTTCGCGGAAGATGTCAAGAGGGATAAAAATATAATTCTGCAAAAGATCCATCGCCAACCCAGTATCAGATCCCTGCCGGAATGTATGTACATACTTCTCGGAAAATTCATCAAATATACTCGCACTCTTGTCCATCAGAACGATCGTATAAACACCTTTTACATCCTTATATGTAAACTTCTCTTTCTTCCGGCTTCTGGCAGTCTTATATTGCCGCAGCAAAAGATCCGAAGAATAGCACGCACTTCGTTCTCCAGGAAACGCATAACCGATTTTCTGCACTTCCACATTACAATAAGTGCCATCTTCAAAACGAACTAAAATGTCCATGATAAGTATCGACTGTTCATCCGCAATACGGCTGGAATCCCCCGGCAACACTTCCACGATTTTTACTTTTTTCTGCAGTAAAACACTCAGAAAATCTTCCAGCCTTTCCGGTACTGTCTCCGGATTCATGATCTCTTTGAAAAAAGAATCATACAAAAGCTTCACTCCTCGGACTCCCGTACAAAAATCAAGGAACTCCTGCCTTGCTGCATCTCCCCAACTGTAAAATTTCTCTGTAAGTTTTATGTTACCATCGATTTCTTTCAAAATCTCTTCTCGGCTTCTTATCATTGGAAAATAGTTCTTCAGCTTTGTTGTCATAGGCAGTTTTCCTTCTTTCTTCAGATTTTCAAAAATGGAATAGCGTTTCGAACTGAAACGTCAGAATGCTCATATGAGCATATAGATTTAAGATAGATAAAGTGTAGCATACTGCCTCACTTCATGACAAGAAGATTCGTTCGCCTTATTCTCCCCTATAACAACAATATCTTGCAAAATACGACATTGAAAGTTCTTCTTCAAATAAAACTCTTTATCAGAAAAAATCCGCCAGAATGGTTTCCCATCCTGACGGACTTTGTAGTTACTTATTGTTTCTTGTTATTTTTTGCGACGTTTGAGGTAAATTCCTCCACCAATCACTACGATTGCAGCAATAAGAAGAATTACGAAAATTCCAATCGGTGTGTTATCACCTGTTTTTACTGCTTTTGTGGATGTTGCGTTAGATGAGGTTGTGGTCGTTTTATCTTTGTCCTTGTCCTTGTCTTTATCCTTATCTTTGTCTTCATCCTGTTCCTGATTAGTGATGGTTACTTCTGCAGAAGTATTATTCTCATCGAATGTAACTTCTCCGTTCTCCACTGATAGATCATATTTGAAAGTTTCTTCATTGATCGGTTTTCCATCCTTATCAACCTCTGTCACATAGAAAGTCTTGGATGTTCCCTGTGCAATGGATACTTTAATCTGTGCTGTCACACTGGAGCTGCCATTCAGATTCAGTGGAATAATATTCTGAGCCACATTCTCTGAAAGTTTTGTACATTCTTCATCATCAAAAATACCTGCATAGAATGTCTCGTCACTGTTCTTTGCCTTACCGGCTTTGTCTTTAAACAGTTTGGTAATACTCAGAACACCTTCTTTGTAGAATCCATCCGGGAATTTCATAAAACGGTTATCAAAGTAAACTGCTTTACTTCCGTTTGGAGTTTCTACTGTAACACTGTTTCCATCTGTAAACTGTGCTACATATTTTGTTCCTGCAACAACGCCGCTCAGATAGCGCACGCCGTCTTTTGTACATTCACCTACATAATAAGTCTTGTTCGGCTCCACACCTTCAAATGTAACTGTTTCGGAAGTGGAGTTTTTGAATGTAAGTGCTTTGATCTCAGATGCAAGTTTCGTGCAGTTCTCATCTTCATAAAGTGCTACGTAGAATGTCTGATCAACTGCATAAATATTCTCGCCTGCAACTGTCTTCAGATTCTTAGTTACTGAAATAGATGCGGATGTGTCTTTCTTCTCATCCTTCATGGTAACTTTGTTGCCTGTAACTGCATCTTTTGTGTCGCTTGTTACTTTTCCTTCTTTGTCAATCGTGAACTTGATGCTCTCAGCAATCTTGTATCCGTCCGGAGCTGCTGTCTCAGACAGAGTGTATGTTCCGGCTGTAAGTTTCACTGTATGTGTCTTGACTGTTCCATCTTCGTTCTTTCCATCATCACCGGATGTCCACTTGATAGGGGTAATTTCTTTTCCATCAATGTCTGTTCCGGTGATCTGAAGGGATGCACCTTCAAGTTCTTTGTTGTCTGTAAGGTCAACCTTGCTGATTTCGATGTCGCGCTTTGTTGGAGTGTATTCATTTGTAAACTTTGCTATTGCTGTTTCGTTTTCTGCTATTGTTGCTTTTACAGTTCCAGTTTCAGCATCTGTTGTTGCCTGTCCATTAATCGTCACATCGTAACCTGTTACATCATAACCGCTCTCGGTAAAGGTGATCTCCGTCTCATCCGGCACGTTTTTGATCGTCCATTTATATGGATTCTCTGCTGTTCCTTCCCCACTTGCGTTTTCTAATGTGAATACATCTTCGTTATAGTCGTTTGTGATCTGGAAGCCATCCGGCAGTCCTTTCACTCCGCTAAATACTTTTGTTACTTCAACGTTTCCAAGCTTCTGCTCATATGTGTTCGTAAATGCTACTGTTGTCGTCTGATTCTTCTTTACATCTACAGTTGCTACCTTACCAGCGACTGCAGCTCCGCCGTCTATTGTGTAGCTTACACTTCTCAGCACTACTCCAGTCACATCAGTTACTGTCTCAGTTACTGTGTAACCTCCTGCCACTGTATCAAGTTCCAGTTTCCATACACCATTATCTTCAGCAAAATCGTTCAATGTATAGGGGTTTTCTTCGTTTGTAGTATTGTTTTTTACTGTAAACCTCAGGCGGTTTTTTATGTCTTTTACTTTATCTGCTGCCACACCATTTGCGTTGATCGTTTTTGTAATAACCAGATGTCCTTCATTTTTTTCTTCATTAGCTACGTAAATCGTATCACCACTGTAATATTCATTAGAAGCTGATGGAGAATCTACAAATTTAAATTCTATTGGTGTTGAATCAAGCTGATATCCCTCTGGTGCTGTTACCTCAACTAAGTAATATGTTCGGTTCTTTGTAAATGCCCAGCCATTTTTATCCATATCAGTTTGCAGCTCTGCATTTCCATCGTCATTTGTTGTACAGGTAACAATGTTATCATTTTTATCCTTGACTGGTTCTTTCTCACCCTTATCATTCAGTCTATAAAGCTGGAATACTGCACCTGCTAATTTGCTGGACTGATCACCTGCTTTATATTTACGGATCTTGATTCCCAGCCGTGAGCCGCCACCACCGGCACTTCCATTTAAAGTTTCCGTATTGGAAATATTGACACCGTCCCCGCAGCCGGTCAGTTCTGCTCTGTTGGAATAAGTAACCTGACCACTGCCAAGTACTCGTGCATCGTAGGTAATCTCAATGGCTTTTCCATCCGGTATACCTGTGATTGTAAGCGTACCGTTATTTTCATTAGGAACAACCTTCTGTGTGATATCTTCTCCATCGGCCCTCACTACAAGACTGCTTGCGTCATAACGCAGTGTCGAAGACATCGTATCTGTCAGAGTCAGTGTCTTTCCTCCGTTTAATTTCAGCCCTGCTTCATTTGCTTTGATAGTAAAATGTACTTTATTCGTGCTGTAATCAAAAGCATCCGATTTAGTTAATGGTTTGCATGTGTAATCAACATCTACCTGATTGGCTGCACCACCCCAACTTGCCTCATTATGAAGCTTATAGGTATGATTAGGATCTGTAAGTGCAAGCTTCTGCAACTCTTTAAGTTTATTCTCATCTCTTGGAATCAGTGTATAAGTTAATTTATAATACGTATAATATTCATCATTTTCATTTTTGGGATAGCTGGATACTGTAAACTGGGCACCTGTTCCTGTGCCTTTAACCGAGACTACTCCACCAGTTTCATCTCCCTGATGATATTGGGCACCACCAGCAATCCTATACGGTGTACTACCATCCCACCTAGGTTCTTCATACACTTTAAAATATTTTGTTGGGAACGTATCTGTAATTACATCCCCATCTTTTACGTCGCCCTTGAACGTTAACGTAAAATCAAATTTAGGATAATCGACTCCGTCAACATTTACTGTTCCATTGCACTGTCCCTCTTTTGAAAGGGATGTTTTTGTAACATGAACTGTATCACTTGCTGTTATATTTGGTCCTGTCAACTTTGCCGTATTGGTATGACCATATCTCCATGCCTCATCTGTTTGTGCCCATTCGGGATCCACATCAGTACTATAGCTAATTTCTAATGTTCTCTTTTCACCGGTGCCTTTCAGACCTTTCTTTATGGTACCATCGGTGTCTCTATAACTAAATTCAATTGTTATTGTCTTTTTGTCCTGAGACGGTGTGTCCGTATGAGTCTCATCTGCATCCAAATATTTCACAGTAATACCTTTACCATCATATGCATCCAGATAAGGATCACTCCATGGCAGACTGTCCACAAGCGTTGCATTCGGTATTCCGTTTGCAGGTACTGTAACTGTGATTGTCCAGCTGATCTTTGTGCGATCAGAATTTAATTTTCCTTTCTTAGCAATAGCAGCTCCTTTATTTCCCTCATTAGGTCCAACTGGTGCTGTCGCACTTCCACTGCCACCGCCATCTACAGATGCATTGTTTTTCAGATCAGTTTTATCATAGAAGCTGGCGTTATCAGCCGCAGTTGCATAGCTGATCTCATAAGAGACATTTCCATCACTCTCCGGTGCTGTATATGACCAACTGATAATATTTCCATTACTGTCTGTAGCTAAATTAAGTTTTGACCACGGAATACTTCTGACCTCACCAGTAGATACCTTAATCGTAATTCCACTGCCTGTATAATGCATATATGCCTGCGAATTCGGATCAATTGTGTCGGTAATTGTCTTGCCGGACATGGACGCACGCTTTGACTCATTTACTACAAGCTTCCAGGGTATATTACTCGGGTCTGTTACCACACCATTTTCTGTAGCGCCTGTCATTGATTTGGAAATAGAGATTTTGTTATTAATATCCTTATCATATGTATCTGTTTTCTCTTCTTTTTTCTCTCCATCAACAATAACACTTGCTGTGTTTTTCTTATTGTCTACAGACACAGTACCATTTGCCGGTATCTTACTGTAATCTACTTCTGCAGTATATGTGATGGTAACAACCTCATCATGAACCATATCTCCGACTGCATACTGAAAACCGTTTTCTGAAGGAGTAACATCCTGACTGAGATTATCTCTTTTATTTGATGTAATTGATTTGATTTCCTTGAATTTGAGGATTTCTCCCGAAAGCGCATCAGTTACCTGCACCTTCTGGTTTGCGCCCTTCGATGTTACTTCAACAGTATATGTAAGTTCATTTTTACTGGAATCATAATCAGAATGAGTTTTATTTACAGACACACTACTGCTATTATCTATATGAAGTGTCTTGTTTGTACTGGCTCCGAATTTGATTTCCTTTCCATTTTTATTTGCATCAAATTTCGCACCAATTTTTATCCAGAAATGAACATCTCCAGAACCTGTCAGATTTGGATCATTATTGTTCAGCTTTACAATTAACGTCCTTCCATCTTTGGACAGACGTGCTTTATTACCCGTTACCGTATGTCCATCGATATTCAAATCAAATTCCTGTGCTGAAGCAAGCCATGAGTTTAATAGTGCATCAGGTAAAGTATATTCCAGTTCTCCTGCAGTATTAAACTGCATTCCTTCCGGATTCTCCTTAAACGTTAATTCGATTTCGTAATCTGTATCTGGCAAAATTGTAGTGTTATCGTTCCATTCCGCCCCATTCAAAGTTACTGATGTAACGAAATTAGATAAATCTGCGGAGCTTTCCGCTGGCTCCACTGCGTCCCCGCTCACTGCCTTCACAAATACAAACGGAGAGAATCCCTCTGTAGTAACATTCGCTGCAACTACTGCGCCGTTACCGTCCTGTGATGCGCTTCCTGCTGCAACTGCCTGTCCGTTTACGATATGAAGTACATATATTAGAAGGAACTCCTGCGTCTCCGGTCATGGTAAGGATCGGGCTATTGAATGACAGGCTGACATTTGCAGACTGATTGACTGCGATTTCCTGTCCGTCTTCTTCAAAATGCATATCATATGCGGTTGCATCGAGAACGGTAAGTCCGTTGTTTATTACCCACTGTGATACGGCTGCTTCTGCATTATTTACAAAATAATCGGAATCTACGCTGTACTGCTTTGCTACGAAAACAGCTTTGTCAGAAATAGGCTGTGACAGGGTAACGTTTGCAGTTGCATTATCAACTGCGCCACTGAACTGAGCCTTTGTAGCTGTCTCTGCCGGTGCCTCTGTAACAGCCGGAGCTTCTGTTGCCTGTGGTGTCTCCGTAACTGCTGCATTCTCCTGCGGAGCCTCTGTCTGCTCTGCTTCCTGTGCAGGTGCTTCTGTCGGTGCAGCTTCCTGTGCCGGAGCTTCTGTTGCCTGCGGAGCTTCTGTCACTTCTGCAGTCTCCTGCTCTGCCGGTGCCGCCGGTTCCTCTGCTGCCGGTTGCTGCTCCTGTGCCTTATCTGAATCGGGAACAGATGCCTCCGGTTCACTCGCCTCCGATACTTCAGCTACTGCCTCCGTATCCTGATTCTGTGCTTCCTGGGTGTATTCCGCCAGCTCCTCAGCCAGTGTAGTTACACTGCTCTGCTGTACGACCATCAGAGCAACAAGAAGAAATGTTAAAAATCGTTTACCTTTTTCAAATTTTTTCATCTCTTCATTCCATCCTTTCCTTATTGTAATTGAATTTATAATAATAAATATTCATATTTCGCAAAGCCTTCCCGTTCGCATTGACAGACTATGCATATGATATTTAAATATGATTATACAAAATATATTATAATTTCTTACGTATCGACAAGCACGACTATTTTTACGCATATTTTCCCTTTTTTGCGCATTTTCAACATTGTATACACAAAAAAACAATTTTTTATATGAAAATTGCCTATAAATTTGTGATATACTGCACGACCAACAACTGTCCTTCCGGACGGAATTTCAGTAGTGCACCACTTTTACGTGCATAGTTACTCACACTGACAAGTCCGTATCCATGACCGTCAACTTTATCTGTTACCGGAAGTCCCGTCTCCCTTGAAATGTCCAGTTTTCCAAAATAATTATTTCTGATTTCGATGATGAGCTGTTCTTTTTTGGGTTCGATTCTGACAGATACTTTTCTTTCCTGCGAATCCGGAACTTTGCATACCGCTATAAATGCATTTTCAAGAAGATTGCTGAGCATAGTCGCAAAGCCGAAATCTTTTGCCTGCTCAAACTCTGCCGGAACATCTATCTTGTAGGTAAAGTCAATTTGCGCTCTTTCAGCTTTCGCATGATAGATTCCGATAATGCCATTGACAATGGAATTTTCGCAGTACCGGATTTCTTTCAGGGATTCAAGCTGCTGTCCTGACTTTTCCAGTAATTGGTATATCTCATCATACTGTCCTTCATCCAGAAGGCTTTTGATCAGCGCATACTGATGACGGAGGTCGTGTCTTTGAATAGCCAGTAGTTTCTGGTGATTCCGCACGGTCCTTGCCTCATGCAGGATACCCTCCGTATATTTCTCCATAAGGGCCGATGCGTTGATTTTCTCTGCCTCATTTCTGGATTGTGCAATACCGATGATCAGTGACACATAATAAAAACCCATCAGAAGAAACACACATATAAGTGCTCCACAGATATTCGGCACCTCTGCAATAGAAACCGGCCACACAGTCATTCCATAAACCGTTATATAAAACAAAATCGGCATCAGACAGATACGGTTCCATTTCCTGTTCGCCATTTCCAACTCCATAAGATAATTTTTTCTGACGGTACGTACAAGCAGATAGAGCAACGTTGCATGAATCAATATCTGACTTGTCAATGCCCGTGCCATGCCCCCACAAAAAACAAGAACCACTTCTGCAACTACATTTCCAATCATCACATAGTTTGATGAACAAAGTACTGTGAAAACTGCCCGCCAGTCTGAATATCTGCAAAGGAACAGAGCCGCTGCTTGCACAATAACAACCCACAGCAACACGTTAAGCAGCCTGTTCATATGCACCGTCGGGTCAAAATTCATATAATCCACAATACTCGTCAGGATAAATGCCGTTGCCGTTCCCATTATCACTTTCCATTTTTGTTTCGTCAGCGGAAGAAACAGAAGCAAAAAAGCAAGCTGAAAAATCATAGATGATCGATAGATTAAAAATTCATTCATATGATTTCATCTCCAAACGTATAGGCCATATATTTGTTCTGCAGCTCCGTCTTACGGCGCTTCGCGACCGGAATTTCTGTCCCGTTATCAAGCAGAACATAATTTTCTCTTATGCTCTTTATGTATTTCAGATTCACAAAAAATGATTTATGTGTCTGCACAAATTCCTTTTCATCTGCAAGGGGTGCAACCACCTCCTCAAAAGTTCCGTTACGTCTGCCTGCTTCGATCTCCCGTCCGCTTCGAAGGTTGTATCTTACATTTCTTCCTATATTTTCTACATAAGTAATGTCCATGATCGGAACCTTCTGCGGACCTTCTTCACTCATGATATGCATATATTTCTGTGGTCTTGCATCATATAAAGTCTTGGTCATATCGAGTGTTTTTTTCAATTCTGCGTACTCGACCGGCTTTGGCAGATATCCCAGTGCATGGATTCCAAAAGCATCCATTGCATATTCTGTGGTGGACGAAGTATATATGACCATTGTCTCGTCGCCTTTTTTGCGAATTTCGCGTGCCAGACTGATTCCGTCCCGCTCCGGCATCACAATATCCAATATCCACAAATGATACATATCTTCTGTATGACTTTCCAGTAGATCATTCGGACTGTGAAACGCATCCACCACAATCTCACTGTCGGAATTATCATCTTTCCATTTATTTACCATATCCAAATTTAAACGTAAATCTCTTTCACTGTCATCGCATATTGCTATTCTGAACATAGACAATATTCCTCCTCCGGTATCCGGACTTATATAGTTTCAGTCCCTTTAACCTTGTATCATCATTTTATCAAAAAAAGAACACCTTGTGTGAAAGAATAAACGAAAAATCTACGAAACTCTCTTTCAACAAGATGTTCTTCTATATTTATATCTGTTTTACATGGAAATCCATCCAAATGCGTTCGCCACGGAACTCAAAAGAATGATTACCGCAAAGATCGGGCATAGATACCGGATCATAAAATTAAAGACTTTCTTTCTCTTAAATGTGCCTTCGCCATGCAGAACTTCTTCCTCGATCTTCTTCACACCGATCACTCTGGAGATCAGAAGACAGGTCGCAAATGCCGCGATCGGCATCATCACAGAGTTTGTCAGGAAGTCAAAGAAATCAAGGAACTGCATTCCGATGATCTTTACACAGGCAAGCGGTCCATATCCCAGGGAAGAAAGACTTCCGAGAACAAGCATGATCGCACCGACTACCAGTGTGGACTTCTGTCTACACCATTTCAACTCATCCTGAAAGGTCGATACAGCACTTTCGGTCAGAGCAATCGAACTTGTCAGTGCCGCACAGAGTACCAGCACAAAGAATAAAATTCCGATCGGGGTTCCCAGTCCCATGCTTGCAAAGACTTTCGGAATCGTGATAAACATCAGGGACGGTCCTGCCTGCAGTGTATCCGGATCTCCGCCTGAGAATGCAAAGACTGCCGGAATGATCATCAGACCTGCCATGATTGCGATCGCTGTATCAAAGATTTCTACGTTTGTTGTGGAACCTTCAATGGATACGTCTTTTTTCATGTAGGAACCAAAAGTTACCAGAATACCCATAGCGATTGAAAGTGAATAGAACATCTGTCCCATTGCTGCCACAACGGTCATCCATGAAAAATTCTCAATATTCGGTATCAGGAAATATTTTACGCCTTCCAGTGCTCCCGGTCTTGTCACAGAATAAACTGTGATCAGAACAGACAAAAACACCAGAACCGGCATCATAAATTTCGAAACACGCTCAACACCGTTACGTACCCCTGCATAAATGATTGCTACTGTGAATACCGCAAAAATCAAAAAACAGACTTCTGTGGATACTCCATTGGAAATAAATTCTGAGAAATATCCGTCTGTCGCAAGCTTCTGGCTGTTGCCCTTTACATATTCAATCAGGTATTTGATTACCCAGCCGCCGATTACTGAGTAATACGGCACGATCAGAATCGGAATGATCGCGTTGATCCAGCCGCCGAATGACAGCCATTTAGATTTGCCGAATTTGGCAAAAGCACCCACCGGACTTTTCTTCGTCATTCGTCCAAGTGCAGTCTCTGCCACGATCATTGAATAACCAAATGTCAGTGCCAGAATAATATAAATCAGTAAAAAAATACCACCGCCATATTTTGCCGCCAGGTACGGGAATCTCCAGATATTTCCCAGACCGACGGAAGCTCCGGCTGCGGATAGTACAAATCCGAGTTTGCCGGAAAACGTGCTTCTCTCATGATGCTGTTTTTCCATAAATCAGTCCTCTCCTGTGATTATTTAATTCTTTTTAATTCGTATTCTCTGGTTCCAAGTCCGACTTTTTCTGCCTGGTCAAGAGTTGCTTTCCATTCGATGTTTGGATTGGAATCTTTGAAATGGTCATGGTGGCAATGCCATCCAGGCTCTGCCAGATGTTCTCCAAGCTGACTGTCTGCGATCGGTGTTGCCTTCAGACATGCATCTGCACATGCCTGATCCAGTGCAACCGGGTCAAAACTTGCAAACATTCCGATATCCGGAAGAATCGGTGCATCATTCTCTCCATGGCAGTCGCAGTTCGGGCTGATATCCTGAACCAGCGCAATATGGAAATGCGGACGGCCATGACAGACAGCCTGCGCATATTCTGCCATCTTACGGTCAAGAAGTTCGTTTGCACTGCTGTTCGGATTGTATACAGCATCAAAACTGCAGGCTCCGATGCAACGGCCGCAGCCTTTGCATTTATCATAATCGATCACTGCTTTTTTGTTGACATATGTAATCGCATCACTGCCACATTCTTTTGCACAGCGGCGGCAGCCACGACAGACTTCTTCGTTGATCGCCGGTTTTCCGCTTGAATGCTGCTGCATCTTTCCTGCACGGCTTCCGCAGCCCATACCGATGTTTTTCAGTGCGCCGCCGAATCCGGTAGTCTCATGACCTTTGAAATGAGTCAGACTGATAAAAATGTCTGCATCCATGATCGCATGTCCGATAAATGCGGTCTTGCAGTATTCTCCATTTACAACAGGAACTTCTACTTCATCGGTTCCGCGAAGTCCGTCGCCAATGATAATCTGACAGCCTGTCGTAATTGTATTAAATCCATTGAGATTTGCACAGTCCAGATGTTCCAGTGCGTTTTTTCTGCTTCCCGGATACAGTGTATTGCAGTCTGTCAGAAACGGCATACCACCCTGCTCTTTACACAGATCTGCTACTGCTTTGGCATAGTTCGGACGTAGGAATGCCAGATTTCCCAGCTCACCAAAATGCATTTTGATTGCTACAAATTTACCGTCCATATCAATATCTTTGATACCGGCTGCGATACAGAGTTTTTTCAGCTTATCAAGCTGGCTGGTTCCAACCGGGCAGCGGAAATCCGTAAAATAAACTGTAGGTTTTTCCATTTTAAACCCTCCTGAAATTTTCATACGTATATAAAAGATTATCTCTTTTATACTTCATAAAGTCAAGAGGCGCTTTTACACTGGCTTGCAGGTACATCCGATTCCGAGTCCATCCGGACCGATATGGCAGGACAGGCCGAAGGAAAGCTTATCACACATAACTTCCATTCCCGGAAAGCTTTCCCGGATCTGATTTACCCATTCTTCTGTCACTTCATCGTTGCTGCTGGATGCCGCCATCAGGTATACTTCTCCTGCTGCATATTCTTTTGCAAAATTTGTCTCCAGTTCTTCCTTCATTGCATCGATCATGACCTTACGTGACTTTTTCAGTCCGCGGCATTTCTGGTAGGTATCAAGTTTTCCTGTACTGAAATGCATGACAGGTTTGATATTCAGGACATTTGCCGCCAGTGCGGTTACGGAACTGATTCTTCCGCCTTTTTTCAGGTATTCCAGTGTGCTGAGGCCGATGTAGATGGTCATTTTTTCTCTGGTTTCCTCCAAAATCTTCTTGATCTCGGCTGCGCTGTATCCTTTTTCCACCATCTCTACTGCGTCAAGGACAGAACGGTGCATTGGTGTCGCCACACGGCCATTATCAACAACAAATACCTTTCCGGCAAATGCATCATCATTTGCCATTGCCGCTGCTGCCATACAGGAACCGCTCAGCGCGCTGCTGAGAGGAATATAGACGATTTCCTCGTATTCTTTCAGCATTTCTTTCCACATATCAATAACTTCTGCCGGGGACGGCTGTGAAGTGGACACATCCACGCCCTTTCGAAGCATAGCATAAAATTCATCCCTGGATAGATCTACACCTTCACGATAAAGTTTCTCTCCGATATAAAAAGGCATCGGAAGAACTCTTATACCAAGTCGTTCTGCTTCTTCCGGTAAAATTCCGCTGTGACTGTCTGTCATGATTCCTGTTTTTTTCATATTGTTTCTGCTCCTTTGTATTTCCACTGTTCAAACTTCTTATAATGACTTGATGATCGGCATTACATAATCGATCATTTCTTCCGGTGTTTCTTTCATTTCATCCATGATCCAGCGCCTGGATACGCCATCCAGTACGCAGAGTTTTACAACCCATCCATATTTCTCTTCCATATTCGGGTCTGCGGACTCGACGGCTTTACGTTTTTCATGGATTTTTTCTCCGAGGCGTTTTGTAAAAAGATCCATATTCAGTCCGCGGATTGCCCACATTTCTTTATAATTCAATGATATCTGATAAAAATAATTAAACAGATACTCCCGTATTTTACGCTCATCTGTCGTATCCAGCATCGGCAGAAACTCGATATTCAACTTCTCTGCAGTCGCATCTGCGATACTGTCCAATACCTCCGAAATAGATGCAAAATTTCTGTAAAAAGAAACCCGCGCGACTTTCGCCTCCTGCACAATGTCCGTCACAGTGATATCCATATAGGATTTCTGTGTCATGAGACGAAGCAAAGCCTGCTCTATCTCACTTTTTGCGGAATGATTTTCTTTTTTGTTCATGATTTGTCTTCTCCTGATCTTTGTAATGGATCATTTATGTGGTTATAAGTGTTATATTGTTTGTATTTTGATTCATATATGTTACACTTTGTTCCATCAAAGAATTGTATTGTATCACCTGATAAAAAATGTGTCAACAAATTAAAGCGTTTTCTTCTGTTCTCCAGGAAAAAAGGTCAGGGAAATTCCTGCAAAAATTCCCCTGACCTTTTCATCATGCTATTATACTTTTCATTTTCTTATTTCTTCAACATATTCAGATAACCATTTCTCTCTTCCGTCGGTATCTGAAGCGCATCCATCGCCTGTTCGATACTCCATCCCATACTCTCCATGAGATTTCGAATAGACGTGGCAATGCCCTCTACAATTCCATATGTTCTTCCTTTCGCAATACCCTTTGCAATACCCTTCTGTTCTACCCCTTCACTCAGATTACACATCTCTGACACCTCTCTTTCTAACTCCTGCGTCATTTTAATGTTAAACTCTTCCTGTATAGAATATTGATTTATTGTGTTTTTTCTGTAATTCGGAGGGTTCATGCATATAAAGATACTGTAAACCTTCTTTAATCTTCTCATAATGAGAATTCGTGAATTCTGTACCATACTGTGATGAAACCAGCCGACAGCAATAATACAGATTTCTCTTTACTATTTTGCAAGTAATCGTTTGCATGCATTATCATATGCTGCCTTTTCTCCTGCGGTAGAAATCATTTTTGCTAATGTACTTTCTGCCCTCATCCACCACAAGCCTTTCTTTCTGAACATTTTGTTCCATTTATATGATAGCACATAATTTTCTGTATGTGTATAAACTTTCTATAAATTGGCATTCCGGTCTGGAACTCTCCTGTTCCTCATGCTATGATGTCTATATTCGTAAATCACGGAGAAATTTTATGACCAGATCACAGGCCTGCCGGATTCTTGGAGTCAGTATTGACGCAGACATGCAGGAAATCAAGAAAAGCTACCGGCAATTGATGCACAAAGTCCATCCTGATACGGATGCTTTCCACAAAACTGAATACGATTACAGCGTACAGGAAATCAATGAAGCTTACACGTTTCTGTGCAAATCCGGTAACGGACTAAATGGACTTGCATCTCGCACTTTCTCGTCCGGAGCTTCCGCCAGATCTGCTTCACGCGCTTCTGCATTCGATTCTTCTGCCAGATTTTCTTCTCATGCATCCTCTGATGCTTCGAAGAAAAAACGCTGGAATGCCCCGGTCAATCCACACGCTTATGCCGAACGCAACATCTACCACTACGTAGAAGATTACGACTGCAGCATTATCGGAAGCTTTATTCTGGATACCGGCAAATTTATCTGGAAACCAGAAGAAGACTTTCCGCTATTCCTGAAAAGCATCTTTGAATGCAGCAAAAAAATTCTGGAGCAGACAGAACAGACCGGTGATGGCAGACCCAGTCTCTCTCGCCGCGGCGAAGTGCAGGCAGAACTCACTTATCTTCTGACCCAGCAGTTCATCGATGCCTCCGAAACATTAAAGCTTCTGATCAAACCATCTGTCGGAAAAGAGGCGGATATTTATCGTATTCCTGCCATGTTGGAGCTGTCTTTATCTGCCCCTAAACTTACCGCCGGATCCACCTTATATCCGGCATCTATCACCAGGCACCGCCTCTTCCTGAAATCCGCTGCCGGGCAAAATGTCGGTTATCTTTCTTTCCACGATGACCGTCTGTATTACATCGTTATCCCCCTTCTCGAACAGCGGCGGGCACAGGTCAAAATCCGTGTTTCCGAAAAGCAGGACAGCAAAAAGGCCAGAAATTCCAGTCGCTACAGACATCTGGATTTCTGGCTCAAGGTTCCCCATACTGCCACCGGAACCTTCCCGGAAAATATCTCATTGCAGATTAAAAACCTGCTGGACGATTATATGCATTAATCATTCAGCAGGTTTCTTTTTCTCTGTTTACACAGAATTCTCAGTTTCCGGTTGACCGACAGGTGTGTAAGTCTGATGAGAGTCCACGAAATTTCTATTATTGGTTGACCGACGGGTGAGTAAGTCTTACGAGAGTCCAAAAAATCACCAAAATTTGTTGATCCATGATAAACTAAGTATCTTACAGGTCATTGAGACCATTAAAATTGGATGGTTCTGACATGAGTATCTCAATCCCAGGTCAATAAAGCGGCATATAATGAACCCTATATTGTGGACACGCAAATCAGGCAATCTGGTCGTTCCTTCCCCTTACTTCACCAGCTTTTTCAACTGATATACATCATTTCTCCGCGCTTTCAGAAGCGGAAGCTGTTCGCGGATTTCATTTTCATAATCGAGATCTGCTTCACAAATCAGAATACCCTCTCTTTCATCGAGCATGCCCCTGACTCTGCCCCATGGATCTGTAAATATGGAATGTCCCCATGAGATGTAGGAAGCCGCCGGGTTACGTGCCGGGGCACAGCCCAGCATATAGATCTGATTGTCCAGCGCACGCGCGCGAAAAGAAAGTTCCCAGTGTGCCGGACCGGTCGTCATATTGAATGCAGCCGGTACGAAGATCATTCTTGCCCCATCATTTACCATCATGCGTGCAAACTCCGGAAAACGGATGTCAAAACAGATCATCACACCCATCCTGCCAAATTCCGTATCAAATACCGTCCCACTGTTTCCCGCAGTAAGCGTATCGGATTCTTTAAAGCTCTGACCACCTTTTACATCAATATCAAACAGATGTGTCTTTCGGTGCCTGCCGATCTGCATTCCATTCCGGTCAAAAATGTAACAGGTATTGTACACGTGGCCTTCGTCGTCTTTTTCCGGAACGGAGCCTGCCACCAGATAAATGTTGTATTCTTTCGCATATGCAGAAAGAGCTTTCCACACCGGACCGCCCTCTTCTTCTGCATACTCAGGAAATTTTCCTGTCTCGTAAGGACAGCAGAACATCTCCGGCAAAACAACAAAATCGATTTTCTGATCCCGCAGCTCTTCCAGATAGCGTCTGACCGCCTTTACATTTTTCATTTTGTCTTCTACAGTCGGCATCTGAATTGCCGCAACTCGAAACTTATTCATTCTACATACCTGCTTTTAATAATGTTTCAACCGTTATTTTGAAATCATACAGTTTATCAATATACTCATGAATAATAGTCTGACAATGCTCTTTCACAATCCCACCATCATAATCATGTGTCAGTTGATTTCTGACTTTAAGCATTTCTATCCATTCATCCCCTGTAATCAGATTTGCCTGAAAAGACTGTTTCAACACTTCTCTGGGCGATCCCGTAACAAATCCGGTTATCGCATAATATTGGAGCAAAATGTCTTTCATAACTTTCCATGCCAGATCGAATGTAATGCTAAATTTTGCACTGGTTCCACTGAGCACAAATGAATCTGATAAATCACGTTGTCTGGCCTCTGCCAGAGAATCCAGCGAATTTTTAAATGATTCAAATCTCCTTATAAATTTCTCGTCCATACTCTTTAATATCCTCCAACAATAACTGATTCTTACAAGTGTCGAGATCAACAAGGTCAATTTTATACAATGTTGGAATATCTTCCAGTTCCTCCTGTAATTCATAAATATCGCATGAAGCCACTCCTGCTACTGCAATATCAATATCACTGCGCTCTGTTGCAGTGTCTTTGGCTCTGGATCCAAATAGGATTATTCTTTTTGCACCATAATTTTTACACCGTTGTGTAATTTCCGCTATAACTTCCTCAACTCGCATAACTTTCTCCTTATCTTTTCTCATTATAACAGATTTTGAATTATTTCTGAAACAGAATTATCCCAGGAATCTCAGTTATCTGTCGACTGTTTTCGACAATCTTGTAGAACTTTATGTGCTATACTTTTCATAATTTAATATGTTTACCTAGGGAACTGGGGGACGTGCTCTTCTCCTTATCCGGACACCTTACGGAGGAGGTGAAGTTTATGAGCGATTACGAGACATTTATGATTATTTTAACTATTGCTAATTTAATCGTAGCTATATTTACATATGCACATAAAAAATAGCCGTCCCATGAGGTGACCCCCAAAAGTTAGACTTTTATTGCGTAACAGATTTTGTCTGTTACGCATTTTTTATGCAGCCAAGAGGCTAAGCCTGTATTGAACAGGACTCATCCATCCTAGTTTCTCTTTAATTCTTTGCTCATTATAATATTTTATATATCGTTCTATTTCAGATTTCAATTCTTCAAAACTATAATATACAACACCATAGTAGATTTCTTGCTTGAGTAACCCAAAGAAATTCTCCATGACCGAATTATCATGGCAATTCCCTTTTCTCGACATACTTTGAAAGATACGTTCCTCTTTTAATCGTCGTGAATAGGCTTTCATTTGATAAGCCCATCCTTGATCTGAATGAAACGTTCTTCGATATGGACAATCAGATGTTATTTTGATTGCCTTTTCTAAAGCTACCAGTACATTTTCAGCAGAAGGATGCTTATCAATCCCAAAACTTAGTATTTCTCCATTGCACAGATCCATAAATGAATCTAGATATAATTTGTGCATTGTCATGTGCCCCTTAGAATCCACCTCATAGTATTTAAATTCTGTTGTATCTGTTGTGATTTTCTGACGAGGTATATGCGTGTTAAATCGTCTACGAATTCTGTTAGGTGCTATAGTTCCTACCTTTCCCTTGTAAGAACTATATTTACGGCTCTTTCGTGTAAATGAAGTGACCTGCAGACCAAGCTTCTGCATAATTCTTTGAACCTTTTTCTTGTTAACAACAATGTTTTGGTTTCGAAGTTCTCCCAGTATACGACGGTAGCCATAGTCCTTATGAGATTTCCTAATTTCAAGAATTCTTTCTTCGAGTTCCTTGTCAGGATTTTCTCTATCAAATCTTTTTTGCCAGTACATATATGTTGCTTTAGGCATGCCTGTGTATGAGAGAAGGTCTTTTAATTTGAATTGTCTTCGGAGACTACTGATGATTCGAGCCGTTCTCTCATTTTGGCGTCGTCCTCTAAACGCAGTCTCCTCAGTTCTTTTAAAAAGGCATTTTCTATTCTTAGCTTAAGAAGTTCATCTTCTAATTCTTTCACATGTTCAGCACTTGTATTAGGAGTATTCTCTTTAACATTCTGAGAAATTTTGTTGCAAACAGAATTATCCAAAGTTTTTTTCCGACCTTTCTTCCGAGGCCTTAACCCGTCGGGGCCAGCTACTCTGAATGCTTCAACCCATCTACTAATCATAGTATAATTGGTGATTCCATTTGCTAATGCCAGTTCCTCATATGAGACCTCGTTTGATAAATAAGATTCTACCATATGAAGCTTGAATTCAAAAGAATAATTATTCTTCTGTCTACTTCTTTTTAAGCCTTCCTCGCCAAACTCATTATAATTATGAATCCATTGTTGAATCTGTCTAGCACTTTTAACATTATATTTTTTTGCTAGTGTTTTTGAACCAACACCTAAACTTAAATGCTCTAGAACAATTTTTTTCTTAAGCTCAAAGTTATATTTTGCCATAAGAAAACCGACCTCCAATAGTTAGATTTTTTGGTCTAACTTCTGGGGGTCGGTTCACCAATCTTTGGCGAGATGACAGCTATTTTTTACTAATCTTATTTCGCCGGATTGGGTGACCTGCACTCACCTTCCAGCTCCCTTGTTAAACATATTATATGCTACTACTCTATTTTTTGCAATCAATTTTTATTCTTTTACCGCACCGGAGGTCATGCCACCAACGATGTATTTCTGACCGATCATATAAACAATGACAACCGGAATACATGTCAGTACGATATCTGCGAAGATATAGTTCCAGTAGCTCTTGTTCTTTCCGAAGAACTGATAAACAGCCATAGTCATCGGGAAAAGTTTTCCCTTGCTGGACAGAGCTGGTGCTTTTGGAAATTATATGAATCCTGCTTCTGCATGCCGAATCGGTATGATCCCACCCGTACTTCTTGACCGGATAGAAGCCATCGGAAACGCTGCCGGAGAAGGAGCAAAGCGTTGTGCCCTGAACCGCAGGGAATTTGTATACAGTCAGGCGCTTACTGCCAGAACGGAATTTCTTGAGCTGGCATCCTGTCCGGAATTTCAGGATTGTTATATTGATCATCTGATGTTTGAGGAGGATATGAAATGCATTATAAAGAATTAGAAAAACTGGCTCTGGACAGCGGTTTTACTCATGCAGTTCCACTGGACACCACCACGATTTCTCTGAAGCAGGAAGTCCGTGATATGTGCAAAAACGGCTGCCAGCAATATGCCAGACGATGGAGCTGTCCTCCGGGATGTGGTTCTCTTAACGAACTCCGTGAAATGATCTGTCATTATAAAAAAGGGATTCTCGTCCAGACTGTGACAGAATTGGAAGATGAATTTGACTGGGATGGAATGATAAAAGCGCAGAACCGTCACCAGGAACATTTTCATCTGTTTCTGGAAAAGCTCTGCGCCTTTAATCCTGAATTTCTGCCACTCGGTACCGGCTGCTGTATGATCTGCAAGACCTGTTCCTATCCGGATGCGCCCTGCCGCTTCCCGCAGAAAAGAATCTCCTCCATGGAAGCCTGTGGCATGGTTGCCTCGGAAGTCTGCCGGCAGAATCATCTGAAATATTATTACGGACCGAATACGATTGCATATGTAGCATGCGTACTGGTTAAGGAGATTTGATCACTTCAACCACCAAAATGCCCATCTCCTCCTTTTCAGTGAAAAACTGTCTGCACCAGTATCATGTACAGCACCGTTCCCCCACCGATACTGAGAAGTGTGTTCTTTTTCCATTTATGGATCCATACGATAAACAAAATCGCGATTGCCTCCGGCAGCCCGTGAGTACTGCTCGTCGGCACATCCTTGAGGCAATAGATCACAAGAAGACCGATTGCCGCATAAGGAAGAACCGTCCCCAGATATTTGACAAACTCCGGTGGATTTTTTCCTTCCGGAAAGATGATAAAAGGTATAAAACGTGTCGCCATTGTTCCAAGAACAACTGCTGCGATTGTAATAATTGCCTGTGTCATCGTCATTTCGCCTCTGCCTCCATCGTTTTCTTGCTGATTTTGCGTTCCGCGGTAAAACAGATGATGATAAATGCCATCGCCGGAACAATGAAGTTACTGCTTCCGAAAACCAGAAGACAGATTACCGAACAGATCAGCCCCACCAGCGCCGGGCGGTGATCCTTCGTCTCTTCCCACTGATTCAGAAACATGACGACAAACAGTGCAGTCATGACAAATTCAATTCCGGTCGTATCAAAATGGATCACATATCCAAGTAGTGCGCCTGCAGTAGCCGCAGCTACCCAATAGACCTGGTTTAACAGATTGACGAAAAACATAAACCAGCCACGATCCACATCATCCGGCGGCGTCACCGTGCAGTTAACAGTAAAAGATTCATCGCACATACCGAAGATCAGATAGAATTTCTTCCAGCCAGTGTTCTTATATTTGTCCAGCATGGAAAGACCATAAAATAAATGTCTGGCATTAACCATCAGTGCCAGAAAGAATGCTGCGACCGGACTGAAGGCCGACAGCAACAGATTCGATGTTACAAATTCCATAGAACCCGCAAAGATAAACATACTCATAAAAAACGGATACCATACGGAGAACCCCTTACTTTGCATCATAAATCCATAGGACATACCCAGAAAAAGAAATCCTATACCTATAGGAATCGTATATGGAAATGCAGCTTTGAATGCTTTTTTCTTCATTTGCAAAATTACTCCTTGACATTTCATATGT
>OLNL01000646.1_pt1 | contig 37210 bp, 33 predicted proteins | sample 1672181 | NCBI WGS metagenome assembly OLNL01 (sample SAMEA3136656, study PRJEB25190) | human gut metagenome | biome: human gut; feature: human-associated habitat; material: faeces | place: Austria | collected 2013
GTAATGTAGTAGACGGACTTGGCGGAAGAACAAACGGTATGCCTCGTGAAGACGGATATGATATTACTGTTGCATCCGAGATCATGGCAGTCCTTTGCCTTGCAAGTGACATCAAAGACCTGAAGGAAAGACTTTCCAAGATCATCATCGGATACACATATGGCAAAGTTGCAGAGCAGAAACCGGTAACCGCAGGTGACCTTCATGCAGAAGGTGCTATGACTGCACTTCTGAAAGATGCCCTGAAACCGAACCTTGTTCAGACACTGGAACACGTTCCGGCAATCGTACATGGCGGACCATTCGCAAATATCGCACACGGATGTAACTCCGTAACAGCAACAAAGATGGCTCTGAAACTTGCTGATTATGCGATCACAGAGGCTGGATTTGGTGCTGACCTTGGTGCTGAAAAATTCCTCGACATCAAGTGTCGTATGGCAGATCTGCACCCGAACGCTGTTGTAATCGTAGCAACTGTACGTGCCCTGAAATACAACGGTGGTGTAGCAAAAGCTGACCTCAACAACGAAAATCTGGAAGCACTGGAAAAAGGTATCCCGAACCTTCTGAAACATGTAAGCAACATCAAGAATGTATATAAACTTCCTTGCGTAGTTGCTATCAATGCATTCCCGACAGATACAAAGGCAGAACTTGACCTTGTAGAGTCTAAGTGTAAAGAACTCGGCGTAAACGTAGCACTTTCCGAAGTATGGGCAAAAGGCGGCGAAGGCGGAATCAAACTTGCAGAAGAAGTTCTCCGTCTCGTAGAAGAACCAAACGACTTCTCCTATGCATATGAACTGGAAGGATCTATCGAAGACAAACTGAACCAGATCGTACAGAAAGTATACGGCGGTAAGAGAGTTGTTCTGACAGCAAATGCTCAGAAACAGGCAAAACAGCTTGAGGCTCTTGGCTTCGGCAACTGCCCGATCTGCGTGGCTAAGACACAGTACAGCCTGACAGATGATCAGACAAAACTCGGTGCACCGACAGACTTCGAAGTTACAGTACGTAACCTGAAGATTTCCGCAGGCGCAGGATTCATCGTAGCTCTGACAGGCGAGATCATGACCATGCCGGGACTGCCGAAAGTACCGGCTGCAGAGAGAATCGATGTAGATGAGACCGGAAAAATTACTGGACTTTTCTAAAAATACAAGGAACTTCCTTGCAAACCGCCAATGATTTGGCAATCAGGAAAACCTTGTGCGAGGGGAGGGCGCTCACAGTTGCGAAGGCCGCTCTCCCCTCGCGCACCCCACCGGGCCACGCAATGTAAGCGTAAAATTTAAAGTTTATTTAAACCAATAGAATGATAGAGTACCAGGATACTCTCCTCCACACATAGATAGGGTGTTCTGGTACTTTTTGTATGTTTACATAGTTCCCTTGTTTGGTACTTTTGTATGAAAAACTGAAAATAAATATATGAATTTTGTCCAATTGTTATTATAATATAAATGTGCTATTCTTTAGTTACAAAATAATTTATAACAAAGTTCTGAAATACAGAACAGCAACAGGAGAACGTCAATGGATCAGGATGAGATCAAAGTTAAGTCATTAAAAAAAGCACTGGATGTTCTGAATTGTTTTCTGGTAAAGCCTACCTGGGGTGTCACAGAGATCAGCGACCGTCTTGGTCTGTACAAGAGTAATGTTTATGATATTCTAACGACACTGAAGGCAATGGATTATCTGGAGAAGGATGAAGAGACAGAACGATATAAACTGGGAATGCAGGTTTTTGCATTGAGCAGGGCAATGGAAGAAACTTTTTCCATTATCAAGATAGCAATGCCATATATGCAGGAGCTTGCCAATTTTACAAATGAAAGAGTATATCTTGCCATTCCTCATGATGGAGAGGTTGTATATCTGGAAGCAACTTATCCGACTGAGTCTGTCAATCTGATGCGTTCTATTCTGGGTGAGAGAGCCGATATGCATTGTACCGGAATCGGTAAAGCAATGCTTGCAAATCTTTCGGAAGAAGAGATCAATGCATACCTTCAGAGGGATCTTGCTGTTTACACAGATCATACGATTTCTGATCCGGTTCAGCTTAGAGCAGAGCTTGAGGCAACAAGGCAGAGAGGATATGCAATCGATGACATGGAGCATGAGTTTGGGGTGAAATGTGTGGCAATGCCAATTTTTGACAAGACGCATAAGCTATATGCAGCAATCAGTGTCAGCGGTCTTGCGGTTCATTTTACAGATGATCAGATTCAGGAATGGGCGTTGCTGATCAAGAAATATGTAGCGAAGATCGAGAATCGTTTATCCTGAAAATACCTGTTAAGAAAGAATATATAGATAACAGACACGGTTATAAACAGCAGAAATTATTATAAATGTGAACGTGAGCTATTCGCGTTCACAAAAAAATATTTACACAACAGAACAGCGTTCTGAAATACAGAACACACTGAGGCGAGGGAGGATGAAATGAAACTGATTATGGAAAAGTGTCCCACAGATATGTGTCATGCTTCCACATTACTGAAAATCGGACCGGACAGATTTCTTGCAGCCTGGTTTGGTGGGACCAAAGAAGGAAACGGTGATGTGGCAATCTGGTTCACCAGGGGAAATGAAGAACATTTTGAAGAACCGAAAATTCTGGCACAGTCCGAGGAAGCACACTGGAATCCGGTGTTGTTCCGGGTTGATGAAAAGAAGATCATCATTTTTTACAAAGTAGGAAATGAAATAAGTAAGTGGCGGACCATGTACCGGGTTTCAGAAGACAATGGAGAAACTTTTGGAGAAGAAAAAGAACTGGTTCCGGGAGATCAGGGAGGCAGAGGACCGGTGAGAAACAAACCGATCCGTCTGAAAAGTGGAAGAATTCTGGCACCGGGATCTACCGAACAGGGAATTTGGAAAGCATTTGTGGATCGTTCCGATGATGATGGAAAAACATGGAATAAATCACAGGAAGTTGAAATCAGTCAGCTGGAGTATAAGAGTGGAGAGCGAACAGTCGGAAAAGATGACAGTTCCATTCCGGTAAGTGAGCAGTCTTTTTATGGAAGAGGTGTGATTCAGCCAACTTTATGGGAAAGTATCCCGGATCAGGTGCACATGCTTCTTCGAAGTACTGAAGGCATGATCTACCGGAGCGACTCCAAAGACGGAGGGGATACCTGGACAGAAGCTTATGCCACGGAACTTCCGAATAACAACAGTGGAATCGACATGATACGTTCTGAAGACGGAAAATTATTTCTTGTATATAATCCGGTTGGAGTAAACTGGGGAGATCGAACACCGATTTCTCTTGCAGTTTCAAAAGACGATGGAAAAACATGGGAAAAAATCAGAGATCTGAGTACTGGTGAGGGCGAATTTGCATACCCGGCTATTATACAGGATGAAGATTTTTTATATATCACATACACATACAAAAGGAAAAATATAGCCTTTTGGAAGATTAGAAAATAACAGGAAAGAGGAGGAAGAAAAAATGGAAAATCGTTTCCCGGGAGGTTCATGGCCGGTTATGCTGACTCCGTTTACAGAGGACAACAAAATCGACTATGATGGCCTGAAAGAACTGGTGGACTGGTACATCAAAAACGGTGTTTCCGGAATGTTTGCCGTATGTCAGTCAAGCGAAATGTTTTACCTGTCTCTTGAGGAGAGAGTAAAATACGCAGCCAAAACTGTGGAGTTTGCGGCAGGAAGAGTTCCGGTAATTGCATCCGGACATGTATCAGACAAGATTGAAGATCAGATTACAGAGCTTAATGAAATCGCCAAAACAGGAGTAGATGCAGTAATTTTAATAACTAACCGTCTGGCAAAAGAAGATGAAGATGATTCTGTGTGGATCGAAAACTGCAAAAAAATTCTGGAAAACATGGATCCGAATGTTCCGCTTGGTTTTTATGAGTGTCCGTATCCGTACAAGAGACTGCTTACACCGGAAACTATTTCCTGGTGTGCATCTACAGGAAGATTTTATTTCCTGAAAGATACCTGCTGTGATATTGCACAGATCCGAAAGAAGCTGGAAGTTATCGAAGGATCTAATCTGAAACTGTACAACGCAAATACAACGACATTGCTTGAATCTATGCGGGAAGGAGCAGCAGGTTTCTGTGGAGTTATGGATAATTTCCATCCGCAGCTTTACACATGGCTCTGCGAACACTATAAAGAAGAAAAAGCAAAAGAAGTTTCTGATTTCCTGACGATTGCATCGCTGATAGAGAGGCAGTATTATCCGGTAAATGCAAAATATCATCTTTCTGAGGTAGAAGGTCTTCATGTGACACTGAACAGCAGAACAAAAGATAAATCCGGACTGACAGAAACATTTAAAGAAGAAGTAAGAGATCTTAATGAACTTACAAAACGTGTAGAACAAAAGATTGTGAGATAATCAAGGGAGGAAAAAATTATGGAGTGTAAAAAAGTAGCAGCACTGGTACTCGCAGGAGCAATGGCAGTAACGACAATGGCAGGATGTGGAAGTGCAGGTGGATCAGCCAAGTATCCGAGCAAAGATATTTCCGTTATTATTCCGAAAGCAGCAGGTGGTGGAACTGATACCGCAGCAAGAGGTCTTATGCAGTATATGAAAGAAAATCTTGATGGAGCTAATTTTGTAGCAACCAACAAACCGGACGGCGGCGGTGTTACCGGTATGGTAGAAACCTCAGCAGCAAAAGCAGACGGATATACACTTGGAATGGTAACTGTTGAGCTGGCAATGTTCCCATGGCAGGATAAATGCCAGGTAACACCGGAAGATTATGCAGCAATCTGTGCACCGATCGCAGCACCGGCAGCACTGATCGTACCAGCGGATGCACCATATGATTCCGTTGATGATTTTGCAGCATACTGCAAAGAAAATCCTGGTACCGTTCAGGTAGGAAACTCCGGTATGGGAGCTATCTGGCATGTGGCAGCAGTAAGTTTTGAAAAAGAATTTGGTGTGGAACTGAAACACATTCCTTATCCGAATGGTTCCGCAGATATTGCTGCGGCACTTACCGGCGGACATATTGATGCAACGATCGCTGATCCGTCCAGCTATAAGTCACAGGTAGATGCTGGCGAGATGAAGATTCTTGGTGTTATGTCAGAAGAACGTTCCAGCATTTATCCAGATGTTCCTACTTTCAAAGAACTGGGACATGATCTGGTGATCCGTGCATGGGCAAGTCTTGTAGCTCCGAAAGATACACCGGAAGAAATTCTGACACAGCTGAGAGATGCAGCAAAGACAACCTGCGAAAGTAATGAATTCAAAGAATACTTCGAAAAACAGGGTATTGATCCACAGTGCATCATTGGGGATGACTGCCAGAAGATGATGGAAGATGACTATGCAATGTATGAAGATCTCTTGAAAGATATTGAGACTGAATAAACAGACTGTCATGCAGGCAGGAGGAAAATTCTTCTGTCTGCATCATAGGAGGCAAATAAAATGGGAAACATGAAAAAAGCAAATTATATAATTTCTGTGATCATGCTTTGGGTCGGTGTGGGTGTTGTGGCGCTGGCTTCGTCACTTAAAATAAAAATTGGCGAAGGTGATCCGGGAGCCGGATTCTGGCCGATGATGCTTGGCATTCTGATCATTGTTTTTTCAGTATGCCTGCTGATTTCAACGATTAAAAATAAAGAAAAACTTGAAGCAAAGACATTTACGATCTCAACACCGGCAAATATCAGAGTTTATATCCTTTTTGGAATTATTGTTCTGTTCTGTGTGGTGCTGTATTTTCTAGGATTTTATATTGGTGCACTGTTGTTCATTCCGGCACTGATGTATCTGATGGAAGTACGGAGCGTAAAGAAGATTGCTCTTACAACGATTATTACACTGGCAGCTGTTTATATTCTGTTTGGCATGCTCCTGAACATTTCTCTGCCGGCACCGATATTTATGAGATAAGGAGGTAGAAGAATGTCTGACATTTTAGTAGCACTTGGCAATGTATTTACGATAGGCAATCTGGCAGGCCTTATTTTCGGAACCGGTGCAGGTATCCTGATTGGAGCAATGCCGGGACTTTCTGTAAACATGGGTATTGCGCTTTTGTTTCCACTTACGTTTGCCTTCCAGGGAGTCGGTGGAATCCTGATGCTCCTTGGTATATACTGTGGAGCGATATACGGAGGATCCATTTCGGCAATCCTTTTGAAAACACCGGGCACACCGGCATCTGTAGCAACCACTCTGGACGGATATCCAATGGCAACGAAATTGAAGCAGCCGGGACGGGCACTTGGTTTATCTACGTTTGGTTCCACATTTGGAGGAATTTTCAGTGCAATCTGCTTGATCATCTTTTCTCCGATGCTTGCATCTGTGGCACTGAAATTTTCAAAACCAGAGTACTTTGCACTTGCAGTATTCGGACTTAGTATCATCACCAGTGTTTCGTCTGGATCTATCTTAAAAGGTCTTCTGGGAGGATTCATCGGACTGTTTATCGCAACTATTGGAATTGATAATCTGAGCGGTTCTGTGCGTTTTGCTTTTGGTTCTACATATCTTCTGGGCGGTATTTCTTTCGTACCGATCCTGATCGGACTGTTTGCTTTTTCTCAGGTTCTTCAGAGTGTGGAGGACTGTTATAAAGAAAAATATGTAAAAACAGATGTAAAACTTACCAGAGTATTTCCTACATGGGAGGATCTTAAGAGAGTGTTTGTAACACTTCTCCGTTCCTCTATTATCGGAACTTTTATTGGATGTGTACCTGGAACGGGTGGTGACATCGCTTCGTTTGTTTCTTATGATCAGGCAAAGAGATGGTCAAAATATAAAGATAATTTTGGCAATGGTGAACCGGAAGGTATCGTTGCTCCGGAGGCCGGAAACAACTCTGTATCCGGTGGTGCAATGATCCCGATGCTGACACTTGGTATTCCCGGTGATGGTGCGACAGCAATTATGCTTGGAGCATTGATGGTTCAGGGAATGCAGCCTGGACCGCTGCTTTTTAAAGAGCAGGCAAGCTCTGTATATGCAATTTTTATCGGCCTTCTTCTGGCAAACGCAGTTATGGGTCTCATGGGATTTTCTCTGATCAGAGTATTTGTCAAGGTTGTAAATATTCCCAAAGAGATCCTGATCCCTGTTATTTTTACTCTTACTTTTGTTGGTGCCTATGCTTATAACAATTCCATGAATGATGTATTTGTAATGGTATTCTGTGGCTTCCTCGGATACTTTATGAATAAGACAGAGTTTTCCATGTCTGCGATTGTAATTGGTATCATTCTTGGAGCACTGGCAGAAACAAACTTCAGAGGCGCCCTTACCATGAGTGACGGAAACTTCTCCATTTTCCTGACGCACCCGATTTGCGCAGTTTTCCTTGCACTGGCAGCAATTTCCCTTCTGTCGCCGGTACTCGGACCTGTTGTAAAGAAACTTCTTGGCAAGGATAAAGCAAAACAGGAGACAGGAGTATGATTTTTGATAAAATAGAAAATCTTGATAGATACAGAGAATTTGCAGAATACGGAAAACTCATAAGAGATTTTATAAAACAGGACAAAAGTGAGCATCTTGCGGAAGGACGCTATGAGCTGGATGGTGAGAATCTGTTTGCTCTGGTGCAGACTTATGAGACAAAAGATAAAGACGATGCCCGGATGGAAGCGCACATAAAATATGCGGATCTTCAGTTTATGGAAGAAGGCGAAGAGCGTATTTATGTGGATTTTGCAGATGAACTGGAGATGGAAGAAGACAGGACACCAGATCAGGACATTCTGTTCTACAAAAAAGCAGGGGATCACGGGTTCAATATTCTTACAGAAGGAACATTCGGATATTATGCACCGCAGGATGCACATATGCCCTGCATAAAAAATAAAGAAAAGCAGAATGTCCGGAAAATCGTATTTAAGATTGCCGGGGACTGCCCGGCATCCCGTCAATGATTTGGCAATCAGGTAAAACCCTATGCGAGGGGAGGGCGCTCACAGTTGCGAAGGCCGCTCTCCCCTCGCGCACCTCACCGGGCCGCGCAAAGCAAGAATTAATTCAATTAAACCAATAGAATGACAGAGTACCAGGATACCCTCCTCCACACATAGATAGGGTGTTCTGGTACTTTTTATGTTTACATATTTGGATAGCCTGGGAGGTTTAAAGGAGCCCAGGGGTTGTCAGGGGAGCGGCGAGGTCCCCTGACGGGTCTAAGGGCAGTTCCCTTAGTTGACAAACAGAAAGAATCTGTTTAACATGGATTACAGATTTACAGATTATCAGGCGGGAGGCGTAGGTTATGACAGTAAAAGAAAGGCTGGAAGCTCTTCGTATTCTTATGAAAGAAAAAGGAGTCGATGCATATCTGGTTCCGACGGATGATTTCCACGGTTCGGAATATGTGGGTGATTATTTTAAATGCAGAAAATATATTACAGGTTTTACGGGTTCGGCAGGAACAGCGGTTATCATGAAGGATATGGCAGGACTCTGGACGGATGGCAGATACTTTATTCAGGCGGCAGATCAGCTTAAGGGAAGTACGATCGAACTGTTTAAATCCGGGGAACCGGGAGTTCCGACCGTCCATGAATTTCTGAAAGAAAAACTGGAACAGAAAATGTGTCTGGGATTTGACGGACGTACAGTAAGTGCGAAAGAAGCGGAAGAATTGCAGCAGCTTCTGGGAGAAAAAGACATTAGTTTTTCGGTAGATGATGATCTGATCGGGGAAATCTGGAAAGACCGTCCGGCACTTGCATGTGAACCGGTGATGGAGCTTGATGTAAAGTGGGCCGGTGAGACAAGAGCAGATAAAATTGCAAAGATCCGCGAGCAGATGAAAGCAAAAAATGCAGACGTTTTTGTACTGACTTCACTGGATGATATTGCGTGGCTTTTGAATATCCGAGGCAATGATATTCACTGTTGCCCAGTGGTTCTTTCTTATCTGATCATGACAGATACCGAGCTTCGGTTATATGCAAATGTCAGTGCCTTTGCGCAGAAAATCTGTGAGAATCTGGAAGCTGACGGAGTGAAAATTTATCCATATAATGAAGTTTATTCTTACGTACAGGCGATACCGTCCGGCAGCAGAATCCTTCTCTCCAAATCCGGTGTCAACAGTCGCCTTGTGAGCAATATTCCGGCAGATGCGGTGATTTTGGATGAGGTAAATCTGACACTTCTTCCGAAAGCTGTCAAGAACTCTACAGAGATGGAAAATGAGCGGTTTGCACACATTAAAGACGGAGTGGCGGTTACTAAATTCATTCACTGGCTGAAAACAAATGTGACAAAAGAGACGATCACAGAACTGAGTGCGGCGGAAAAACTCTATCAATTCCGAAGTGAACAGGAGCATTTTATCGGGGACAGTTTCGATCCGATCATTGCATATGGAACACATGCTGCTATTGTACATTACAGTGCAACAAAGGAGACGGATATTCCGCTCGAAGCGAAAGGAATGGTACTTGCAGATACCGGTGGACACTATCTGGAAGGCACGACAGACATTACAAGAACGATAGTTCTCGGACCGGTCAGCGACAAAGAAAAGAAATATTTTACCGCTGTTCTGCGTGGGAATCTGAATCTGGCAGCTGTGAAATTCAAGTATGGATGTACCGGATTAAACTTCGATTATCTTGCGCGCGGACCACTCTGGGAACTGGGAGAGGACTATAATCATGGCACTGGACATGGCGTCGGTTATCTTTTAAATGTGCATGAGGGACCAAATGGTTTCCGCTGGAAAAATCTCACGAATCATCCGGCGCCGATACTGGAAGAAGGTATGCTTACTTCTGATGAACCGGGCTATTATCTGGAGGGAGAATTTGGAATCCGACATGAAAATCTTGTGCTTTGCAGAAAGGCAGAAAAGACTTCTTTCGGACAGTTCATGAGGTTTGAAACACTGACAATGGTTCCATTTGATCTGGAGGGAATCGATCCCAAACAGATGTCTGACCATGAAAGAAAACTATTAAATGATTACCATCGCAAAGTGTATGAGACAATCACACCATACTTAAATGAGGATGAAAAAGAATGGCTGAAACAGGCAACCAGAGAGATCTGACAAAGGGAGAAAAAACGAAATACCGGCTCGCAAGAGCAATGAAAGAATGTATGAAATCTACTTCGGTAGAAAACATTACAGTAAAGCAGATTACGGAAGAATGTGGGCTTACCAGGCAGACTTTTTACAGAAATTTTCTGGATAAATATGATCTGATCAACTGGTATTTTGACAAGCTTCTGGTGAAATCTTTTGAGCATATGGGACAGGGAAAAACAGTTTACGATGCGCTTGTGAAGAAGTTTACTTATATTCAGGAAGAGTACAGAAAAGCTGCAATCGATGCAGTCAGAAAGCTTTCTGTTGATGTAGGAATTCCGACAAAACTGGAAGCAATTAAAGAAGAAGATCTTCAGTTCCTTGCAGAATCTGCACACGCTGATGCATGAGCACCGGGCAACCCGAAAGATGCAAGTGTGGAAGATCTGTTCAGAAAGATTATGTGATTTAAAGAATCATACAAAACCGCAAAGGGACGTTGCTCGTCACTTTGTACACCCTGGGCTGGGTGTGAATAAGAAATTTTGTTGTATGGGGAATCCTTTGAAAATATCTCCTGGTGTTTCGGAAGGGGAGATTTTCGTATGAAGGGTTCCTCTTTTTTATTGAATTTTTGAGTCTGGGAAGATGGTAAGGCAAGGCTTTCCTGCGAAATGACATACTATGGGAGAAATAGCAGAAAAGTGAATCTGTATTAGGAAAGCCTGATTATTAAAAGTCAGGTTTGAAATGAGTTCTGAATGACTACTATATAATATGAGGTGTACTGTTCATGATATTTATACTGTGATATATTAGATGAAAAAGATCTGTCATTTTACAGGCAGTAAGAAGTGAAGTTACCTTAGTTCAGATGAGTTGTATGTTTTATAAGTGTTGAGAAATCAATCTGTATCAGTAACAGAAAATAACTGGTAATTGGACAGTATTTTAATGTAAGGAGCAGGAGCAAATATGAGTGTAGAAGTTGAGATTAAACTAAAGATAAACAGCAGGACAGATATAGAGAGGGTTCTGGAAGAAACGGGTTTTGTGAGGGCAGATTTTGTTCTGGAATCGGATACTTATTATACGTCAGATCATCATGATTTTGCCGCTTTGGATGAGGCTTTTCGTGTACGCAGTACGGAGAATCGAATGACAGGCAAGAGGAGTGCAGCCATTACATACAAGGGGGCAAAAATGGATAATATTTCCATGACCAGACAGGAGTTGGAAACAACTGTAGGTGATGCCAAAATCTGTCGGAAAATACTCGAACACATCGGTTTTCGACCGGTACCTCCGGTAGAAAAGTTGAGACAGTATTTTCACAGGGAGAATATCACAGCGTGCGTTGATACTGTTACCAATCTTGGGGATTATCTGGAACTGGAGATTATTGTTGAAACAGAAGAAAAAAAAGAAGCAGCACTGGATAAGGTTAAAGAAATACTGCAGACGATCGGCTATTCTATGCAGGACACCACGAGAACTTCTTATCTGTCCATGCTGCTTGCAAAGTAGTACAATAACATGCCACAGAGCCATACCCCTTCCAGTGACTCTGCAGTATTTTTTGCATGTGGAAAATTTTATGAAAAAATCTGCATCCTTTTTGATGTTTTGCGCGTCTAATAAGTAGAAGCACATAAACAAAGCTTTTACACAACATTTCCTGACGACCGGTCGAATACAGGAGAATGGAGACTACGATGAATGAATTTTTGATACGAAAGGCGAAAAAAGGTGACAAAGATGCGTTCTGCCGGCTTATGGATGAGCAGGTGCAGAGCATGTACAAGGTCGCTTGTGCATATCTGAAAAACGATGAAGACGTTGCCGACGCGATACAGGATACCATTCTCTCATGTTATGAAAATCTGAAAAGTCTGAAACAGAACCAATATTTCAAAACATGGATGATACGCATTTTGATCAATAAATGTAAGGATATCCTGAAGAGAAAGAATCTGGTTACTTACACCGATGAGATGCCGGAAACACCTTTTTATGAAGAGGAATATGCGTCGAAAGAATGGGCACAGGTACTGGAACCACTGGATAACAAGTATCGTCCGGTAATCCTGCTTTATTATATGGAAGGTTTTAATATCAGGGATATCAGCGAGATTCTGGATATGAAGGAGAGTACTGTGAAATCCCGTCTCCAACGTGGAAGAAAACAGATTGCAGAAATGTATCAGTATAAGGTCAGGGAGGGACGTGCATAATGAAGTCGTTTAATAATAATGAAATGGATTTTCAGGAAAAGCTTCAGAAGGATACGGAAATTCCGGTAATTGTACATGAGCGGATTAATCAGGCATATCGCATGATTGAAAATGATACTGCCATACAGAAAAAAACTCCAAAAGATCCATATCATTGGATGAAAATCGGGGGCAGGATTGCAGGCGGTATGGCGGCAGTACTTGCAGTTGGTTTTATATTTTATATAACAAATCCGGTCATGGCAAAAAATATTCCGGTTGTGGGTGGACTTTTTGAAATCTTACAGGACAACGTAAGCTTCTTTGGAGATTTTGCAGACCATGCAACGACACTGGAAGCTGTTGATGGAACTGAGACAAAAGAAAATGGAAATACTGCTTCCGACAGAGAGAAAGGAAATCAGACAGAAAGCAATACGACAGGGAATGAAGCTGCCCCAAATGCTACGGCAACAAAAGAAGATACCGCCTACACCAAAACCGCTGACGGTCTGACGATCACATGTTCCGAAGTATTTGCCAACAGCCAGGCAGTTTACATGACGATGCAGCTTAAAAGTGATACGCCATTTCCAGAGACGGAAACCATAGCAGAAAGCGGTACACCGGTTATTGACCTGGATATGACCGGTAGCGTTGATTTTAATGCAGATGCAGATCCGGTCATCGATGGTCAGGTGGAAGGGCAGTTCCTGGATGATAAAACTTATGCATGTATTTTCCGTTATGATCTCGCACAGGCGTCGAAAGATTATACGGAATATAATGAAAAGTATAACGAAATGACACAGCAGGTACTGGATGAGATGGGCGTGACACAGGATGATTTAAATGATGAAACGGATGAAGGATATGCGCTGCTGGAAGAATTTATCAATAAAGTATCTGAGCGTGGTGGAGAATATCAGAAATATATTAAAGATATTGAGATTCCGGATACCTTTAATCTGCATCTGGATATCACGAAGGTAAGAGGACTGGAAGCAGATTATGAATGGTCAGAAGATGACTATGAAAAATATGGAACAGATGCGGGCTACTACAAATATGAAGGTGACTGGAACTTTGATATTCCGGTTACGGTAGACGATTCTCAGACCGAAGTCATGGAACTTAACGACGCGAATGAAGCAGGGATCGGGCTCAAATCTGTGATCCGAACTCCGTACGAACTGACAGTAAATGAACTTTATGAAGAGGGTTCTGACAGTGATTGCTTTATGGTAGCGCTTGATGCGATCGGAAATAAACTTCCATATAATGATTCTGCCGGAAACTGCAATATTTTTGCAATCCAGGACAGAGACATTTCCACTGTTGATATCTATATTCTGGACTACGTACAGTATATGGATGAACTGAAGGGAGAGGATAATTACAACAATAATGAAAACAAACCGGAGGGACAGAGGTGGAGTGATCTGCTTGATCATTACGCAAAATACCATAAAACGTTACACTTTCAATAAGCAGGATGATAACAATAGAGAATGTTCAAAATAAGAAGATAGTATTTTACTTTTGGTGTGAAAACAGGTATGATATAGATAAAATATTACTGTAGAATTGTAAAGTGACAAAGAGGAGATGCTGATAGTATTGTCAGTACCTGCATATGATTGAATGTTTTCATATAAGGAGGAAGATTATCATGAAAATCGGTTTTATCGGCTGCGGAAATATGGCGACTGCCATGCTAAAGGGAATTCTGAAAAGTGGTGAAGTAAAGAATGCAGATATGATCGCATCTGCAAAATCAGATAAAACCCGTGAAAAGATTGAGAAAGAACTGGGCATTCAGAAGGCAGACACAAATGCACAGGTCGTGGATTTTGCAGACGTTGTTTTTCTGGCAGTAAAACCGCAGTTTCTGGAAGAAGTGCTGGATGAAATCAAAGATAATGTAAAAGAAGGACAGATTTTTATTTCCATTGCACCGGGTAAAACTTTGCAGTGGCTCGGGGAACACCTGGGAGAAGGGACAAAAATCATCCGTACGATGCCGAACACTCCGGCGATGGTTGGCGAGGGCATGACGGCACTCTGCGTCAATGAACAGGTGACGGAACAGGAAACACTTCTTGCAGTGACTCTCTGCAATACCTTTGGTAAGACAGAAGTGATCCCGGAACGTCTGATGGATGTCGTAGTTGGTGTTTCCGGAAGTTCTCCGGCGTATGTATTTATGTTTCTTGAGGCGATGGCAGATGCAGCCGTGGCAGATGGAATGCCGCGTGCGCAGGCATACAAATTTGCGGCACAGGCCGTACTCGGAAGTGCGAAACTGATGCTGGAAACCGGCAAACATCCGGGCGAACTGAAAGATATGGTGTGCTCTCCGGCAGGAACAACGATTCAGGCAGTACGTGTTCTGGAAGAAAAGGGACTGCGCAGTGCAGTGATCGAGGCACAGATGGAGTGCGTGAAGAAAGCAAAAGGGATGTAAAATTAAAAAGTATTTATATGTTCCTGAATGGCAGCGATGAACTGCTGTGCAGCAGGAGAGAGACCGGCATAGGAACGGATACCGATACCAAGTTCTCTGGAAAAATTGGGTTCCAGAGGCAATGCCTGAATCTGGGCTCGTGCGTTTCCGATGACAAGATTTGGAAGCATGCTGATTCCGAGATTATTGGCAACCATAGAGATTACCACATGATCATCCATGGAGGAAAAACGGATATCCGGTTCGATGCCGGTTTCTTTCAGTACCTGATGGATGTCATAATCGACACCTTCCGCGGAAATAACGAAAGGCTGATTGGCCATTTCTGTGATTGGGAAAGCTTTCTTTCCATGCATATCCATGTCTTTGGGGAGAATGGCCATCAGAGGATCTTCGTACAGTGGAATCCATTCCAGAGAATCTACATTCCCAAAATAAAAAGAGGACACACATTGTCTGTGGTCCTCCATCGGTTATTGACATTATAGCGGATAAAGGAAGCATTTGCAATATCTGTAAAAGCTTTTGATGTTATTAAAATTTGGAATGACAGGGATAAGAAAGTGTTTCTTTACTAATGAAAAGCGGTTTTATATAATAAGATAAAATTATATAAAGTTTATGTTCGGCAAAGATGTCTGTAAAAGATGTCTTTGCTTTTTTACGTTATAGGAAAGGAAGGATGTGCAATGGGATTTCAGCCAAAAGTTCTGCCATATGCCTATGAGATCAAAACAATTGATTCGCACACAATGGGAGAATCAACCAGAATCGTTTATGATGGATTTCCGTATCTTCCGGGAGATACCATGATGGACAAAAAGAAATATCTTATGGAAAATTATGATGTTCTTCGTTCTGCACTGATGTTGGAACCACGCGGACACAGAGATATGTTCGGGGCTCTTCTGACACAGCCGGTTCATGAGGAGGCGGATTTCGGTGTAATTTTTATGGACAGTGGCGGTTGTCTGAATATGTGCGGTCATGGAAGTATCGGAACTGCATCCATGGTGGTGGAAACGGGAATGGTTCCGGCAGAGGAGCCGTATACAGAAGTAGTTCTGGATGCGCCGTCAGGCCTGATCCGTACCAATGTCCATGTAGTAGATGGTAAGGCGAAAGAAGTCAGCATCCTGAATGTTCCGACATTTTTGTATAAAGAAGATCTGTGTACAGAACTGTCGGGGGTGGGAGAAATTCATTTTGACATATCTTTCGGAGGCTCTTTTTTTGCACTTGTAAATGCCAGAGAGATCGGGATTTCTCTGGAACTTCAGAATGTGGAAAAACTGACACAGATCGGAATGGAATTGAGAGAAAAAATCAACCGTACAGTGGAAATCAGACATCCGTATCTGGATATCACAACCGTTGACCTGGTCGAGTTTTATGATACGACAGAAAATGAACAAGCTGATCTGAAAAACTGTGTGGTTTTTGGCGATGCACAGGTAGACAGAAGCCCATGTGGCACAGGAACGAGTGCCAAAATGGTGGCGTTGTATGCAAAAGGAAAAATGAAACCCGGGGATACGTTTATTTATGAAAGTATTACCGGATCTCTGTTTAAAGGGGAGATCGCGCAGGAGGTGGAAATCGATGGAAAGAATGGTATCATTCCTAAAATTACCGGAAGTGCCTATATTACCGGAAACAACAACTGGATTCTGGATGACGATGATCCGCTGGAATGTGGATTCCTTCTGGGAACAATGGAAGAACAGGAGGAAAGTGTGCGCTCCAGGATTGTGCGTGCGGCGTGGAGCCTTTTTGGAGAAAAAGGATACAAAGACACCTCAGTAGCAGATATAATAGAAAGAGCAAAAATAAAAGAGTCGGAGTTCTACGAATACTTCACTGAAAAAGATGAACTTCAGGATACAATGGGTGATTTGTTTGACCAGAAATATGCGGACCTGATGGTTTCCATGAATCCGAGATTCAGTCAGTATGAAAAGCTGGTTTATCTGAATCAGGCGTTGTTTGGGCTGATTGAGGAAGGGCAGAAAAACGGCGAATTCAGTAAGGAAGACAGCGCGGAAAATCTGGCGGATAATTATGCTTCTCTGGAGCGGGGAATGATCTATGACTGGTGTCTGAAAGGCGGCAGTTATAGCCTGAGGGAAAAAGGTAAGCAGCTGCTTCCAATCTACCTGCAGTCGCTGCGAAAAGCAGGGTGAGATGTAATGGAAAATTCTTTGATCACAAATATACAGAAATATTCGATCCATGACGGGGAAGGTACAAGGACAACAGTATTTTTTAAGGGATGTCCGCTTTCATGTAAGTGGTGTCACAATCCGGAAACGCAGTCGTATAAAAAAGGATTACTGTTTTATGCGGAGCGATGTACAGGATGTAGAGCATGTATGGAAGAATGCCCACAGGGTGCGGTTTCTGTTAAGGTTGGAAAAGTGTTTACGGAGGCAGGCAGATGCACCGGATGTGAAACATGTATTGATATTTGTGTAAATAATGCGAGGGAAATCTGCGGAAAAACATATGGAATACAGGAACTGCAGAAAAAACTCCGGAACTACATAAATTATCCGGTTTACATCGGTGGATAGAAAGAGGATGAACGAGGAAAGAATGGCAGGAAAACGAGGTGAAGTTCTGTATTGCATTTCTGAAACAGCTTCGGCGTTCAGCAGTACTAAACTTTCTTTTTTCTGTTAAATACATTCACAAAAACTGCAAACTCGCGTACCGCTCAGACAGTGCAGTTTTTGCTCATAACACAGAAAACAGAAAGCTAAGAACTGCTATGAACTCCTGCAGAGGTTTTCCGAACTGCAACACAGAAACTCACTTCTGTTGGTTTCCCGCCATATCTTTCCCCACTCCATCCCCATTTGAATATCCAGCCGATGAACCGTTCAAAATCCACCACCACCCCGCCCTCCCCACGAAACAAACTATCCCGCACCCGAAAGCAAAACGACCCACCACCCCGACCTCGCGGAGCGAGCCACAGACAGGGAGGAACCATTGAGGACTGGGGAAATGAGGAAACGCGAACAACTGGAGATTGCTGGTATGTCATCGGAAAACCTCTGGAAGAGTTGTAGAAGTTCTTGACAATGTTCTGGCTGTGTTATTCATAAAAGCCGGCTCTGTTTGAGCGTTAGCGAGTTTGCCTGCTTTTATGAATGTTTTTAACAGCTAGGCCATTGTTTAGAACTTCTAAACGATGAAGCTGTTTCCGATGACATACCAGCAGTCTTCAATGTTGCGTTATTTTCATTCCCCAACATCAACCGTGACGACCAATAGCAGGAAAGGAGCATATATGGAAACAAGAGGCATGAACGCACGTATCCGATCCCTGCGTGAACAAAGTGTTACCACGCAGGCACATATCGACATGGAACGTGCAAAATATTTTACAGAAATATACAGACAGTACGAAGGAACCGTCAGTGTACCGGAACTGCGTGCGCTGGCGCTGAAAAACTATTTTTCGAAAAAAACCTTATACATAGGTGATGGCGAACTGATCGTTGGTGAAAAAGGCTGTGACTCTCAGGCTGCACCGACATTCCCTGATTTTTGCTGCCATACTGTACAGGATCTGAAAGTCATGAATGACCGGAAACTGATCAATTTTACAGTCAAAGAGGAGGACTATGATTTTCAGAAAAAGGAAATGATTCCATACTGGGAGAATCGTTCAATCCGGCATAAGATACTGGCACATATGACTCCGGAGTGGAAAGATGCATATGAAGCAGGTATGTTTACCGAATTTATGGAACAGAGAGGACCGGGTCATACAGTAGGCTCAGAAAACATCTATAATAAAGGCTTTTTGGGGCATAAGGCAGATATCCAACTTGCCCTTGAAAAACTGGATTATATGAATGATTCTGAAGCCCTTGATAAAGAAGCTGAACTGAAAGGCATGGATATTGCCTGCGATGCGATCATGATTCTTGCAGAGCGCTATGCAAAGTATGCCGAAAAACTTGCAGGAGCATGCACAGAAGAAAAAAGAAAGGCAGAACTTCTTCAGATTGCAGAAAACTGCCGTGTTGTGCCGGCTCACAAACCGAAGACTTACTGGCAGGCAATTCAGATGTACTGGTTTGTACATCTGGGAGTGACAAGCGAACTGAATCCGTGGGATTCCTACAGCCCGGGAAGACTTGATCAGCATCTGATACGATTTTATCGAAAAGACGTAGACGATGGAATTCTGGACGATGACAAAGCAAAAGAACTTCTGGAATGTCTGTGGATAAAATTTAACAATCAGCCGGCACCGCCAAAAGTCGGAATCACGTTGAAAGAAAGCAGCACCTATACAGATTTTGCAAATATCAATACAGGTGGAATCACACCGGATGGAAGGGACGGCGTCAATGAAGTAAGTTATCTGATACTGGAATGTATGGATGAAATGAAACTTCTTCAGCCAAACTCCAATGTACTGATCAGTCGCAAGACACCGCAGAATTTTTTGAAAAAAGCATGTGAGATTTCCCGAAAGGGATGGGGACAGCCTGCTTTTTATAATACAGATGCGATTGTGCAGGAACTTCTGAATGCCGGAAAGACCATTGAAGATGCCAGAAAGGGTGGAACCAGTGGATGCGTGGAAACAGGTGCATTTGGAAATGAAGCCTATATTCTGACCGGCTATTTTAATATCCCGAAGGTGCTGGAACTGACATTGTTTAATGGTTACGATCATACGAGCGGAAAACAGCTGGGACCAAAGACCGGTTATGGATATGAATTTGAAAGCTATGAAGAACTGTGGAATGCCTTTTGTACACAGATGGAGTATTTTCTGGATATTAAGATCAGAGGAAGTCTTGTGATCGAAAAAATATATGCAGAAGAGATGCCGGTTCCGTTTCTTTCAATTCTCACGAATGACTGCATTTCCAGAGGAAAAGATTATAATGCAGGTGGAGCGAGATACAATACCAGTTACATTCAGGGTGTGGGAATCGGTACGATTACGGACTGTCTAAGTGCAATAAAATATAATATTTTTGATAAGCAAAAATTCTCAATGAAAGAACTTATGGATGCTATGGAGGCGGATTTTGAAGGATATGACAGAATCCGGAATCTGGTGACAAACCGTACACCGAAATATGGAAACGACGATGATTATGCAGATGAGATTATGGAAAAAGTATTTGAATTTTACCGCAAGAGTGTGACCGGACGCCGAAACAACCGTGGCGGTACTTATCGGATCAATATGCTTCCGACGACCTGCCATGTATATTTCGGAGATGTTATGATTGCGAGTCCGAACGGAAGACATGCCCACAAACCGGTATCAGAGGGAATTTCACCGGAAAAAGGTGCGGATGTGAACGGACCGACAGCAGTTATTAAATCCTGTGCAAAGATGGATCATCTGTCAACGGGAGGAACACTTCTGAACCAGAAATTTACACCGTCCGTTGTGGCGGGCGAAAACGGACTGGAACAGATGGCAAATCTGGTTCGCTCGTACTTTAATCTGGACGGACATCATATCCAGTTCAATGTCATAGACCGGCAGACTCTGATCAATGCACAGAAACATCCGGATGAATACCGTGATCTGATCGTTCGTGTGGCAGGCTACAGTGATCATTTCCGAAATCTTGACAAAGCACTTCAGGATGAGATCATCGAAAGAACAGAGCAGAGTTTTAATTAGAAAATATGTCAGAGAAGGCAGCCGCAGAGCTGTCTTTTCTGTTATATTAGATGTGAAATGACGCGCATCTCGCAGCAAGAATGCCGAGGCATTCTTGAATAATAAAAGTACAAAGCAGCAAAAGGAGGACATGATCATGAAAAAAGAGTATATGTATGCGGGAACTTCGGTACTATGTTTTGGAACAGTGGCAACAGCGTCAAAGCTTCTGATGAATCAGCTGGATGCAGTTTATGTGCTGGCATTTTCGTTTCTGGCAGCAACGTTGTTTCTGGGAATTTATAACTGGAAAAAGGGATATTTACATGAATTACGTGAACTGTCCCGTAAAACGGTGATTCGCATGGTGGTGATCGGTTCACTGGGTGTATTTTTTTATAATTATTTTCTGCTTCTGGGGACAGCACGTCTGGAAGCACAGACTGCTTTTGTGATCAATGAACTGTGGCCGGCACTGATCATTCTTTTTTCCTGGTGGATCCTTGGGGAAAAGATGAACATCGGAAAAGCAGCGGCAGTTGTTTTCTCTTTTCTCGGAATTCTGGTTGTGACAACGGATGGAAAGCTGACAGAGTTCGCTGTCGGGGATGCAAAGGGAATTCTGTTTGCCCTGCTGGCAGCAGTCTGCTATGGTTTGTATTGTACGTTGAATAAGAGAGAAAGTTATGACAAAAACCTAAGCGTTATGGTTTCTTATGTAGCAGGTACGGTGACGGCATTTATCCTGATTCTGATACAGGGAAAAATCGAAGCGCCGACTCTGAGCCAGACGGCTGGAATGATCTGGAACGGAGTCATCTGTAATGCACTTCCGTATCTTACCTGGGCGCTGGCGTTGGATCTCGGAAATACAGCTGTGATCGCAAATCTGGCATATCTGACACCTTTTGTATCACTTCTGTGTACACACTTTGTACTGGGAGAGAAGATCACCGTATTTTCTGTACTGGGTCTGGTATTGATCGTAACAGGAATTGCGATTCAGATGCTGGTAAATAAAAAGATAGGGAAGAATTCGTGCAGAGCACGAATTCTAAGATAAAAAAGTGGATATCTGCCAGTTTTAGGCGCACTCTAATAAGCCCCTGGCTTTATGGAGTTGGTAAGTCCTATGCTATGAGAGGCTTTACGCTTCGAATGTATTCATGATGGTTGATTTTGTCTGCAAGAACAACAGTAATGAGTTGTGTGATGCCGGCAAGAATCAGATCTGCATGCAGAGTCTTTTTATTTTGAGTCCAGCGCCCTGCAAGACACAGATTATCCTTGATGTGATTGATATCTCTTTCCACTACAGTCCTGATTTTATAGGTATCATCCCATTCTTCGGTTCCACGGATTGTCCCGGGATAAGCACGAAGGTTCTTTTCAGGATATATGTATATCATACAATCATGCAAGCATGAACAGATTTTTGATCTTTTTCCTCTGATATCATAAAAAAACATTAACAAAATTTGTAAAACAATATTGTTGAAAAATGATAATTGACAAATTTGAAGTTGATGATATACTAAACTCATAAAAACGTTTGCGCAAACGATTGCTTACAGAAAAATATAATTAGGAGGAAAAAGATGCAGAAAAATAATATGTCTTTTTTAAAAAATCTTACAACAGTTGCAGATGCGAGAACTGCCAGAGCTTCCAGCTGGGATCAGAGTGGAAGAAACAAAGATTACTGGCTGGTAAATGCAGGCGACACAGCAGTTATGGCAGATATTGAGGGACCAGGCTGTATCAATCATATCTGGGTGACAACCTTTTGCAGAGAAATCCTTGGTCCGTCTATCCAGCATCCGGTTCTGAGCGGTTCTGTTGCACCGGTAACCGAGATGGAAAATGCAGAAGGTGTTAACTGGGAGCTTAATGATCCAGATTACTATCGCAAGGTTCTGATTCGTATGACCTGGGATGATTTTGATGGTCCCAGTGTACTGGCACCGTTGGGAGATTTCTTCTGTATCGGTCATTCCATGCCGTCAAGCTTTTCATCTATTCCTTTTAATGTATCCTCAAGACCTTGTGAAGAGCTGACCTTTGGTGGGACTGCTTCTATGAATTGTTATTTTCCGATGCCTTTTAACAAACGGGCAAAAATAGAAGTGATCAATGAAAATGAAAGACCACTTGGACTGTTTTTCCATATTGATTATGAGCTTTATCATGAAGAAACTCCGAATATTGCTTATTTTCAGGCCGCTTGGAGACGTGATCTGCCATGCAGCGGATGGGGAAATGATCTTTGCGTAAACTCACCGGAAGTAAACAGTGTTCCTAATCTTGACGGGAAAGAGAATTTTCTGATGCTGGACACAAAAGGGCGTGGTCATTATGTCGGTTGTAATCTTTCTGTACTTCATTTCCAGGGAAGCTGGTGGGGAGAAGGCGACGACATGATTCTGATCGATGATGAAGAAGAACCTAGCATTAATGGAACAGGTGCTGAGGATTATTTTAACCATGCATGGGGAATGCAGAGAAATCAGTCACCTTATAATGGTACGATTATGCATGACGGAGATACAAAAGGATATCAGGTATCCTACAGATTCCATCTTACAGATCCAATTCATTTCAAGAAACATATTCAGATCAGTATGGAACATGGCCATGCAAATCATCTGTCAGATGACTGGGCATGCACAGCGTACTGGTACCAGGCAGCTCCTGTTACTGCGGTAACCATTCAGCCGGTAGAAGAGAGAATTCCGTTTAAGAGAACTTTTGATATTCCGAAACCGGCTCATCAGGTGGAACTTACACCGGAGATGCAGGAAGCTTACAGAAGCCGAAATGAAAGAATGGAAAAATTTAAAGTTGAAAAGGCAGAACAGATCAGACTTAATGCAGCAAGAACAGCACCGTCAGAAGCAGGAAACAAAGAACTGGCTCATAAAGTAAAAGAAGAATTTGACAAAGAAAAATAAATAAGCACATGGTGCATTAAAAAATGGAGGGTTTTTTATGAAGTTAAAAAGATTTTTATCAATCATTATGGCTTTGAGTATGACTACAGCGGTATTTACCCCTGTATATGCAAGTGAAGAAAAAGAAAAGCTTACTCTCTGGGATTTCCATAATGGCTCTGAGGCAGAATCTGTCCAGGAAATGGTTGATGAATATAATCAGTCACAGGATAAAGTGGAAATTGAATATTCAAGTGTTAATCAGACAGATTATACCACAACACTTGTGACAACCGCATATGCAAATGGTGAATGCCCTGATATTCTCTGGGTAGAACCGGCAACTTACAAAAAATTCACGGAAGCAGGAATGTTGGCAGACCTTTCTTCCTACTATACAGATGATCTGAAAAAGGATATTCTTCCCTCATTCCTTGAAGCGGCAACCGGAGACGATGGAAAAATTTATACATTGCCATTTGAGTGTGAGACTCTTGGACTGTTTTATGATGCGGATGTACTTAAAGAAGAAGGCATTGAACCACCGACAACGTGGGAGGAACTGAAGAGTGCAGCTGAAAAACTCACAACAGATGACAGATATGGAATCGTTCTTCCGGTAGAAAAAACAGCATATACACTGTTTAACTGGTGGCCATTTATGTGGATGGATGATGCAGATATTTATGATGCTGATGGTAATGTAACAATTGGCAGCGACAATATGGCAGATGCCCTTGATTTCTGGGGATCATTTTATCAGAACGGATACTGCCCATCATCATTACAGAGCGGCCCATGGAGTATTGATAATATTGCAAATGGCGTAGCTGCTATGCAGATTGGCGGAACCTATATGATAAATGCAGCAGAAGAATACAACAAAGATGGACATAATATTGGAGTTGTACCGCTTCCGACACCGGAAGGAAAAGATGCTGTAACTGTCGCAGGAGGACAGATGCTGGGAGTTTCCAGTCAGAGCAAAGATGTTGATGCAGCAGCTGATTTTATTTTCTGGTGTTTCGGAAGTGATGATACAACTAATGCCGTAAAATGGTGTACAGAAACTAAATTTGCATATCCGGTACGTCAGTCCATAATCGATAAAAATAAAGACCTTTTCCAGGAAGGTATAAAGGCAACCTTTACTGAATTTTATGACACAGCAAGACCTGAACCACAGTATCCAACTGAAGTATCAGATATTATGGGGGATACACTGCAGGCTGTAATGTTTGGAGGAAGCTCAGGTGAGGAAGCAGCAAAGGATGCACAGGAAAAGATTGAAGCATTAAAATAAAACACAAAAGAGGTAGAATTATGAAGCAGAAAGGAAAAATATCCGGTAAAAAAATGAAGCAAATGCTTGTAACATATACATTTGTTCTTCCTGATTTTATTGGTCTTCTGGTTTTTATTATCATACCAATCATATATTCGTTTTATATGAGTTTATATAACTGGAATTTTGCGAATATAAAAGAATTTATTGGATTACAGAATTATGTAACAATGTTTAGTGATTCTGAATGGTGGCAGTCTCTGGGAAGAACCTTCAAGTTGACTTTAATGTATGTTCCGGCATTGTTTATCTTGTCCATTCTGTTTGCGGTTCTGATCAACTATGTCAAGAACGAAAAAGCGGCTGGATTTGTAAAAACAGCTTTTCTGCTTCCATATTCTATCACATCTGTAATTGCAAGTTGTCTGTGGATGTTCCTTTATATGGAAAGAAGCGGATTTATCAATGTATTTTTGAAGGCAGTTGGACTGAAGGGAGAAAAGTTTCTGGGGTCCACCTCTCAGGCAATGGTTTGTATTGCGATTGTTTTGATATGGATCAATCTGGGCTACAATATTATTCTTTTTCTCTCAGCAATAAAAGACATACCTTATAGTTATTATGAAGCGGCAAAACTGGATGGAGCCAATTCCTGGCAGGTTTTCTGGAAGATAACGTTTCCATTATTGAAACCTACAAGTGTTTTTGTACTGATCACATCGGTGATTGCATCCTTCCAGTGTCTGGATCTTATCATGGTAATGACCGGAGGCGGGCCGGCAAAATCCACAGAAGTTGCCAGTCTGTATATCTACAAACAGTCATTTGAAATGATGAAGGCTGGATATGGAGCCGGATTGTCAGTTGTAATGTTTCTAATTCTGACAGTGCTTGCCGTTATCATGTTAAAAATAAATGGAAAGGAGGAATGATGATATGAAGAAAAAAACAAATAACATACTTGCAGTAATTCTTATAGTATTGGGAATTGTAATGTTGTTTCCGATTTACATTTTATTTATGGTCAGTTTTAGAAATGAAAAAACTGTTTTTGTAGGATCACTGATCACAGCATCTCCTTCTTTTGAAAGTATAAAATCAGCGATAACACCGGATTTTCTTGTTGCAATCGGTAATTCATTTCTTATTGCAGTAGCAGTTACGATTATTGCTTTAATTCTTCATTCAATGTGTGGATACGCATTTGCAAGAATGAATTTTCCGGGGAAAAAGCCGATGTTTACAGTGATTATCAGTACTTTGATGATTCCTGTATCGTCTATTCTTGTACCTTTGTTTATGATATGTAAACAATTAGGAATTACAAACAGCTATGCTGGAATTCTGTTACCGGCATTGTTTAATGCTTATGGTATATTTTTGTTCAGACAGTTTTATATGAGTTTCCCTGTAGATCTTGAAGAGGCTGCAAAACTGGATGGCTGTTCTACCTACAGAATGTTTTTCACAATTATTTTTCCACTTTCACGACCGATCATTATTCCACTGTGTATTGCCTTTTTCCTGGGTAACTGGAACAATTATCTCTGGCCGTTGATCGTAAATAAGAAACCGGAATATCGAACAATTATGGTGTATCTCGCAAATATGGTTGGAGGCTATAACACGAAGTGGAATGTGGTTATTGCAAGTGCAATGCTGGCCTGCTTGCCGGTATTTCTGATATCGCTTTTCCTGCAAAGCCATCTGCAGAACAGCATAAAAATGTCAGGCATCAAATAGGAGGGAAAGCTTGTGGAAATCAGAGAAAGTTATGAAACCAGAAGACGCGAAGAAGAATACAGGGCAGCTCTGGAAAAATCAGTACATTATTTTAGTGGGAACAGCTATATTACAGAACTCAGAAAAATGGGTTATGATCAGGCAAAACTGCAGGTAGAATATGAAACAGAAGAATCTGGAAAGCAGATAATCTGCAGTGCGGCAGCAGAAACAAAAACATTTTTTGACACAAAGGCTACAGAAAAATTCAGTGCAAAAAATAGTCTTTTTAAATGCGAAGATGTGAATATTTATGGTGATATCAGGCAAATTTACAGCCTTGAAAATAATGGTAAAAAGACAGTTTACGGCTTGACAGAATCAGATGGGATACAGAACTATATCACCATTCCCTATGTTTCAGGAGAAGACGGGAAAGTATATGAAGACATTTCCTCTCATAGAATCTGGAAGCGTGAATTTAGTGCAAAAACATCAGATCTGGACTGTGCGCTGAGATTTCGTATCGCACCGGATATCTGGCCGAATATAAAAATCAAAGAAGCAGATTTGTCACCTGAGGATATTTTTGCACATGCTTATGAAGCTATTTTTGATATAGAAACAAAAGGTAAAAAACAAGTGGAAATTCAGCTCCCTTATCAGACATTTTACTGGAATTCTGATACGGAAATGCTTATATGCGGAAAGTACCAGATTGAAATAAAATGCGATGAAAAGCTGTCCTTTGTAGCAGTATTTGACCAGTATGTAACAGAAATTATCGCAGGTGATAAGGTGCTGGTACTGCTGAATAATCTGACCAATGAAGCAAAAGAAATCAGTGTTATTGATATCAGTGGAAATCTTGGAAAAATCCGAGTTGGAGAAAATAATGATCCACATATTCATGTGGTGACAGAGAAAGAAACAGAGACTGAGATTACTGTATATGGACTGAGAGGTTTGGCATACAGTAAAGAAGCAACAGAAGCATTGAGAAGAAAAAAGAGCGAAGACAGGCTTATCTTCGCAAATGACAAGTTTAAAGTTTATGATAATCATGTTGAAGATATCTGTTATGGGAAACCGGATGCGTATATCATAAACTCAGAAGAAATTGTGTCAGCAGACAGGATTCTTGAAGAATTTCAATGGAGAAAAACAAAATGGGGCGACATGACAAGAAAGTCATGGAGAACAGACAAGTGGACAGCAGATAGGAATCTGAAAAAATATCCTATACTGAAATCCAGTTCTGATATTCTTTCCGCAACATGGAATCTGGCGATGACAGTCTTTGACCGTTGTACCGATGGCGGATATGCACTTCCCGGACAGGAACATATGTGGCAGGCAGGACTCTTTCAGTGCAAAGGGGAGGGTTTTGGAGTCTGGCTGAGGGATTCTGTGCATATAGCGATGCGTGGTGGCAGTCTGATCGATCCGGAAACAGCAGGGCGTTCCCTTTTGTATGCTATAAAAAAAGGATTTGACAATGGAAGCGACGGACCGGCAATGGGGGCTGTCGGATTGTGGGATTATTATCTGGCTACTGGCGACAGAAGCTTACTTGAAGATGGATATGACGTACTAAGAGAAACAATGACAGAGATTGAAAACAGATATAATGAGGAAAAAGGTCTTGTACGTGCAGAACAGTCTACTTCTAATGATGCTTTTCCCGAACCGGAAAATGCCGGTTATTCCCTGGGCAGTGAATGCTATTACATGAAGGCATATGATTCCATGGCAAAAATAGAAAAGCTTTTGCATGGAGAAAATGAAAATTCTGAAAAATGGAGTAAGGTTTCCGAGCAATTGCGTGAGAAAATTCGCGAGGAATACTGGAATGATGAGGCTGGATACTTTACCAGTGGACCAAAAGGCAGTGAAGCATATGAAAAGCAGATCTGGGAGACTTCTGGAGAGGAAGCTGCTCTGTGGGATAAGTTCCAAATTGCAACACCAAAACAGCGAAGAGAAATCCTGAACAGTGGAATACATACTGCAATGACACCATATGGAATCCGCCTGTTCCCTCACAGGAAAGAGCGTAACCATTTTGTGGGACCGGTATGGCCGGTATGGGAATCCGGATTTGCTTCTGCGGCAGCTGAAACACAGAACAAAGAACTTTTGCTTACAATGCTTGCACAACAGATGCGAACAGCAGTTCTCCATAAAAACTTTCATGAAGTTCTTGAAGCTGATACAGGGAAATCCTGGAGATGGCCGGGACAGCTCTGGCATGCCTGCGGATTTGCCGCACAGGTTTTATATGGTATTTTGGGAATCAGCTATGATGAACAGGGCCTGAGATTTCAGCCATGTGTTCCAGAGGCCTTTAAAGGACTTGAAATAGAAAATCTGAATTACCAGTCAGCAAAACTAACTGTCAAAACAAGTGGCGTTGGAACTGTGGAATATGTTATACTTGATGGTGAAAAAGTTGATTTTATACCATATGGTCTGACTGGAAATCATATAGTCCATATTAAGTTGAAAAATTAACATGAACAGAGAGTGAAAGCGTATGAAAGCAAAGATTACAGATGTGGCCAAAAAAGCCAACGTTTCCATATCTACAGTATCGCATGTGTTGAATCACACACGTTTTGTATCCGAAGAGACCAGAAAAAAAGTCATGGATGCAGTAGAAGAATTGGGATATTCACCGGATGCATCTGGCAGAACTTTTCGCACCGGCAAAAAAATGATGATAGGACTTGTTGTACCAGATATTACAAACTCCGTTTTTGCTGCACTTATTGAAGATGTAGATGATGTGATATCAAAACAGGGATATAATTTGGTTATTTCCAATACAAGAGATAATCTTAGAATGGAAAAACAGGCGTTAAGAAGCCTGGCATCAGGTGTTGTAGACGGAATTGTGATTGCTTCTACGGCAGAAGATTTTCAAACAATAAAGAGCCAAATGCCAGATAAGTTTCCACTGGTATTCATGGATCGAGTGTTGCCAGATCGAAATTATGACAGTGTTATTTTGGATTGTCGGGAGGCAACTGCCAAAATGCTGGAAGAAATGATTGGAAATGGATTTAGAAAGATTGGTTTTCTGGTCGGTCTGCCACAGATTAGCCCAACATATGAAAGGGTAAGTATCTATCAGGAGATTTTAAATAAGCATGGCATACCGGAAGAAGAACAATACATCCGGTACATCGATCGTAAGAATAATACGTATGATGTAGCCAGTGAGCTGATTGAAAAGGGATGTACAGCGCTTATAGCGACAAACACAGCAATGACTCACAGTGTGTTGAATTGTGTGGAAGACAGAGGGTTAAAGCTTGGAGAAGAGATTGTTATAGGTGGTTTTGTAGATTCTGATTTTGCAAATCGCTTTATGCATAAGATTCCGGTAGTTTATGAGCCGATGAAAGAAATGGGAAAACTTGCCGGAGAGATGATTGTAAAAAAAATAGAAGATAAAAACGAAAAATTTTCTGTAAAAGCGCTGCTATGTGAATATGACTCTAATAACTTTTACAGAAATCAGGTAGCGAAATACAAAGTAACAGGAAACACAGATACCACACAGACAAAGAGTATGCTGTAATGAAAGTTGACATTATATCACCTTTCAGACAAAAGAGAGGTATTTTATGTTAGAAAATAAATTGTTTAAATTTGAAGAGGGTGTTGTATCAAGATGGGCAAGCTATGAAAATCCAGATGGTGCAAAAGGTGCTGGTGGAACAGTGAGAAATGGCAGAAAAGGAGCTCCTTGGTTTACACTGAATCCAGGAGAGAGCCGGGTTTTAGCTCATGCTGAAAATACAAGTGGTATTATCCGACGCATGTGGATTACAATTAGTGATCAGACCCCAGAAACTTTGAGAGGAATAAAATTGGAGATGTTCTGGGATAATAGCGAGAAGCCTGCAGTAAGTGTTCCATTTGGTGACTTTTTCTGTGTGGGATTGGGAAAAGTTGCAACATTTAAAAATGCATTATTCTCAAATCCGGAAGGACGTAATTTCAGCACCTATATTCCAATGCCATTCAAAACAGGTATGAAAATTTTAGTTACAAATGAATCCAGTGTTACGATTAAGCATTTTTACTATGATATTGATTATACACTGGGTGATAAGTTCACAGAGGATACTTTGTATTTCCATGCTTTCTTTAACAGAGAAAATCCTACACACATGAAAAAAGATTTTGAATTGCTTCCATACATTGAAGGAAAAGGAAGATTTTTAGGCACTAATATGGGTGTTCGGTGTAATAAAAAACTGTATTCAGATACATGGTGGGGCGAGGGTGAATTCAAAGCGTATATTGATGGCGATACTGATTATCCGACCATATGTGGTACAGGTGTAGAGGATTATATTGGAACAGCATGGGGACAGGATTATTATTATGATCTGTACTGTGGCTGCCCGGTATATGATAAGGAGAATATGGAATTGTGCTGTTACCGTTTCCACATTCCGGATCCTATTTATTTCAACAGTAATTTTAAAGCAACGATACAGCAGATAGGTGGAGTTGACAGAGATGATTATTTCCATCATGCTCAGTTGCTGTATAAGAATAAGATAGCCAATAATCAGGTGATTTCTGTTGATGGAGATCCTATAGATTTTGCTGATATTCCAATGCTGAATGGTATCCCTCTTTTATTTGAAAGGGAAGATGACTGGTCATGCTGTACTTATTTCTACTTAGATAAGCCTGAAAATAATTTACCGGAATTAATGGATGTTTCCGAAAGGACGAAAGATTTGGTTGCCCGCCCTGGCTTTATGGGAAAATATCCACAGGATATGCCGCTGTTTCGTTAGCAGCCGGTAAGTGAAAATCATAAGTGAAAGCTTATAAGACTTTCCTGCAATGTCTGATATAATGATATTCAGATACTGTAGGAAAGTTTTTTTACTTTAGATGGATCGTGAGGACAGCAGGGAATGCCGTTTTCATTTACAGTATAGTCAATCCCTTCTATGGTGAGCTTTGTCTTCAGGGGGATAAAAGCCTTCTGAAATCCAATTTCTTCAAAGAGGGTCTTGTAGATTTTAATGGCATCAAAGGCGGCATCTCCAAGATTTGTATTCATCTGGAGAATCAGATTTCTTTTCAACAACGATATCCGGATGAGCCTGAAGGAAGTCTTTGTTATAAAAAGTAATGTCACGGACGATGCCAAGACCATTTGTAATGATGCCAAATTTATAGGCGTAACAGAAATGTCCATTGATGTACATCTGCTGGATTGCCTGATTGGAAGTCGCATGAGTCGGCATGGAGCCATAAGCTGCTTTCCATGCTGCTTCCGTTGGGCTCCGATTCGATCGCGAAGCAGGATGAAATCTATAATGTGCAGAAACAGGTCATCCGTGAGATGGCAGAAAAGGAATCCTGTATTATTGTAGGAAGATGTGCCGATTATATTTTCCGTGATCACAGAAATGTTTTAAATATATATATTTATGCGCCGGTAGATGCACGTTATAAAAACTGTGTGGAAGTACTCAAGATGAAACCGGAAGAAGCCACAAAAATGATCTATAAGGTCGATAAGGCACGAACCGTATATCACAAACGCTATGCAAAGTATGCCCTGGGAGATCCGGACAGCAAACAGATTATGATCGATTCCAGTATGCTAGGGGTTCGGGGAACAGCGGAAATTCTGGCAGAGATTGTGCAGAAGAGATTCGGGCTGTAGAATGGAGAGAAACTACTGGCTGATTTTTAATGAAAGAAGAAAACCTGGAAGGATAGAACAAAGAGTGTAAACGCTGTATTCAACTGTCAAAGAGAAGCGTTCGATATTTTTTCAGATTTCAGATTTTGTATCTTTAAAAAAGAATATCAGAGTGCTAAGATAGACAAGGCGAAAATCAATAGTTATGGAGGAATATAAATTGACAGAAGAATACGAGACACAAAAGAAACAAAACCTGCCGGTGTTGCGGGGCGAACTGGCATTGCTGGTGGTTGTACTGATCAACAGTCTGGGTGTTGTGCTGATGCTGTATTCCGGATCCGGAATTTCTGCAATCTCCAGCGTACCATATGCATTCTCAGAAGTATTTACGAAGGTTTCCCTCGGCACCTGGACCTATATTTTCCAGGGACTGCTGGTATTATCCCTGATGATCATGCGAAAGAAATTTGTCGCACCGTATCTTTTCAGTTTTGTTGTTGGATTTGCATTCAGCGAAATGCTCGATGTACATGAGAGGTGGATTAATGTGCTGCCGACTGCAATCGGATACCGGGTCATTTATTTCATTATCAGTTATCTGCTTCTCTGCATCGGAATCGCACTTTCCAACCGCTGCGGCCTGCCGATCATTCCGACAGACCTGTTCCCGAGAGAGCTGGCAGATATCACGAAAGTACAATACTCCAGAATCAAGATAGGATATGATGTTACCTGTCTTACAGTAACTGCACTGATGACCTTAAGTATCCTCGGACATCTGGACGGACTCGGAATCGGTACGATCCTTGCCGCATTTACCATGGGAAAAGTAATCGGAATGATTGGCGACAAGATGGATCAGCATGTAAGATTCGTATCCTTTATGACAAAGAAAACAGCATAAAAAGCTATTGTTTACGAAACTGCGAAACGATGTACATAATTACACCGGCAACGATCACAACCGGGATCAGGATACCGAGAATCGTAACCAGCAGAAGTAATACGACAGCAGCAATCAAAATGACAGCAACTTTACCGTACCATGTGGAAAGATCCAGCTTAAAGCTGTGCTTCTTAACATGCCCCCGGGCGGAATCGGAGCTGTCATATTCGTTATAATCGGAATCTGCTTCATTGTATATAGCAGAATATGTGCTTCCGTTCTGCGGATTGCCGGCACCGACTTCTGTATCAAGAAGCGTCCGGGCAATCAGGCGGGGATCTCCGAGATCATTTAAAATATCGGTTTCGGTACGGCCTTTTTGCTGTTCGTCTTCGATATAATTGCGATAATACTGCACATGAGCAGCAACACTTCCTTCCGGCATCTGACCGGAAAGCTGATTATATAAAATATCAAGAAATTCTGTTTTACTCATCATTTATCTCCATATGAAACAAATTTATATCAGGATTTACACCCATTTTTCAGATTGGCAATATCATACCACACATATCCACATCGGCAAAGAGATTGAAGTATTAAATTTTTCTAAAAACAGTACTGCAAAATTGCGACAAAAAAGGAACTTGTCTGACAAAAAAGGAACTGGTATAGTATATAGCAGAGACTCTATATAATGAAAAGCAATAAGAGGGGTGGAGCAATGTTAAAGATTTTTCTGGCAGAAGATGAGGTCATTGTAAGAGAGACCATTAAACGTATGATTCCGTGGGAAGAACTTGGCTTTGAACTTGTGGGAGAAGCTGCGGATGGAGAGATGACACTTCCATTATTGATCAGGCAGAAACCGGATCTTCTGATTACCGATATAAAAATGCCGTTTATGGATGGATTGACGCTTGCAAAGCTGGCAAAGAAAGAACTTCCAGAACTTAAAATTGTTATTCTTAGCGGATATGATGATTTTAATTATGCAAAACAGGCAATCAACATCGGAGTTGAGGATTATCTTCTGAAACCGATTACAAAAAATGCATTGATCGAGAGGCTTTCTGAAATACGAAGCCGTTATGAACACGAAAAGACACAGAAAGAATACTATGAGAAATTCCAGAGAGAAATGCAGGCTTATGAGAAAAACAGCAGTCGGGATTTTTTTGAAGCACTGGTACGTGGCTCTATGGATATGATGGAGGTATATAAAAAAGCTGAGAAACTGGGAGTGGATATTGTAGCAGAGGCATATAATATCCTGATTTTTACGATGAATTCCGAGGAGGATTTTTCAGGTCAGAAGGAAGGCTATTCCGAGTGGGAGGCAGAGTCACTGGAAATGCTGGAAGAATTTTTCTCAGGGCATCCGTCAGCAATGCTTTTTAGAAGTAATATTTTTTCCTACGGTGTCCTGCTTAAAGGACAGAAAGAAAGCATAAAAGAAATTACAAAAGAATGCGTGGGAAAAATTCAGGGAATCCTGAAGCGGAAAGAAAGCAAAAGAGAATGGTTCCTTGCAGTGGGACAGCCTGTTGAACGACTGAGCCAGATAAAGAAAAGTTATCACACAGCATCCAGAGCTTTTTCACAGAGATATCTGTATGTTGAAAATATTCTTTACTATGATGAGATGGAAATGATGGAGCATCGCAGTGGTCAAGCAGATACAAATGATAATGCCTATCTGAAAAAAGTAGATGTTAATGCATTGAATCCGGCTATTTTGCAGAAGTTTTTAAGCAATGGTATTCAGGAAGAAACCGAAAACTTTGTAAAGGACTATTTCTATGCAATCGGGCAGGAACCGATGGAATCACTTGTATTCAGAAATTATGTGATTCTGAATGTACGTTTTTCGGTGATTACTTTTCTGAAAGGTCTGGGTTGCGATACAGAAGGAATGGAACCGGAAAATACAGAGGAAATCCTTGCGGAGAGCGGAAAAAATATAGAAAGTGCTATTGCATACGCAGAAAAAATGGTCTCTCAGGCTATCACGATCCGGGATCAGAACTCCGGAAATAAAAACCGCAGTATTCTGAAAACTGCGGTGGATTTTATTGAGAGTCATTATATGGAGGAGGAAATCTCCTTAAATACAGTTGCAAATGTTGCGAATGTCAGCGCAAACCATTTCAGCGCGCTGTTCAGCCAGAATATGGGGCAGACTTTTATTGAATATCTAACTTCATTGCGTATGAATAAGGCAAAAGAACTTCTTCGATGTACCGGTATGCGGTCCAGTGAGATTGCGGGAGAAATCGGTTATAAAGATGCACATTATTTCAGTTATCTGTTCAAAAAGACACAGGGCATGACGCCGAGCGATTACCGTAAAGTACGGGAGGATAAAGCATGAGAGGCGTAGTTCCCAAAGTAAAAAAGCAGATGGGGCTTGAGAAAAAAATGAACCGTTTGCTTTTTAGTACGATGATTCCAATGGCGTGCCTGCTGGCTATTTTGCTTCTGATCTTCTGGCAGTATGCCGGACAGTATAATAAACTGTCAGAGAATCTGGCTGTCAGCAGTAAATTTAATCTGAGCTTTAAGGATGAGCTGGATCTGGAAATGTATTATCTGGCAATCGGTTCAAAGGAAGCCAGTGAACTGGATGATGTACTGGGACAGGTAGAAGATGCTCAGAATATCATGGAGAAGCTGCGTCAGAATACATATCATGCCAGTGGGGTGAAGTGTCTGAACAGTCTGGATGCTTATCTGGATAATCTGAAGAAACGAATGGTCCAGCTGATGGAGATCAAAGAGTATGACAGGCGAATGGAATTTATGGACAGCAACATTCGTATTATTACAGGTCTGATCATGCAGGAGATGCAGAACTATATTTATAATGAGTCCATGTATCTGGTACAGGTGGAAACAAGTCTGACGCATAGAGTCAAAATCCTGATCTCAGGAATGGCAGTGTTACTGCTTGCAACGCTTGGAATCCTGATGCGCAGATCGTTCCGCCTGACAGGAGGAATCATCCGTCCAGTGACGGAGATGCTAGATAAGGTAAAGAAAGTCGGTCGCGGAAATTTTGATGTTCTTCCGGTAAGTGCAGAGATTGTGGAGATTGAGGAACTGGATCAGGGAATCAATAAGATGGCACATCGGATCAGCGGGCTTTTGGAGAATGTCCGGCAGGAGAAGGAAATGCAGCATCTGACAGAACTGCAGCTGATTCAGGCGCAGGTGAATCCGCATTTCTTATATAATACACTGGATACGATCGTCTGGCTGATCGAAGGTGGTATGACGGAAGATGCGGTGGAGATGATCTCCAGTCTTTCGATTTTCTTCCGAACATCACTTTCCAAGGGAAATGATATCATTCCTCTTTCGGAAGAGAAACGGCATACGTTGAGTTATCTGGAAATTCAGCAGTTCCGTTATCATGATATTCTGGAATTTGAATTGTCCATACCAAAAGAAATGGATGTAATACAGGTTCCGAAACTTTCTATTCAGCCTCTGGCAGAAAATGCCCTTTATCATGGAATAAAAAATCGCCGTGGTAAAGGTAAGATTACGATAACCGGCAGGGAAGAAGAGAACGCAATTGTTCTTACAGTCAGTGATAACGGACAGGGAATGACACCGGAGAGACTGCATGAAGTGCAGGAGGCAATACGTACGGGTGAAAGAGCCGGATTCGGGCTTGCGGCAGTAGCGGAACGAATTGCTTTGTACTATGGACCGGGGTATGGAATGACGATTTCTTCTAAAGAAGGTGTTGGTACTACCGTGGAGATCCGCCTTGGAAAAAATATTCAACCGAAATCGTAAAAAATCCAACTTGTTAAAATTAAGACAGATAAAAGAATAAAAGTATGAACTTTTTTCCGAAAATAATCCATGGAGTTTTCGTAACAAATTGTTATAATAAAACCATATTAAAAAACACGAACAAATGTAAAGGGAGGATTACAAAATGAAGAAAAAAATGGTGACAGCACTCTTGGCAGTATCAATGCTTGCAGGACTTTCCGCAGTGAACGTAATGGCAGCGGATGACGACACAATTACAGTTGGTTTCTCACAGGTAGGAGCAGAATCTGACTGGCGTACTGCAAACACAGAGTCCATGAAATCTACTTTCTCAGAAGAAAACGGATATGAGCTGATCTTTGATGATGCGCAGCAGAAACAGGAAAATCAGCTTACAGCAATCCGTAACTTCATTCAGCAGGAAGTTGACTATATCGTACTTGCACCTGTAACTGAGACCGGTTGGGACACTGTTCTTCAGGAAGCAAAAGATGCAGGAATCCCGGTTATCATCGTTGACCGTATGGTAG
>OLNL01000668.1_pt1 | contig 36418 bp, 61 predicted proteins | sample 1672181 | NCBI WGS metagenome assembly OLNL01 (sample SAMEA3136656, study PRJEB25190) | human gut metagenome | biome: human gut; feature: human-associated habitat; material: faeces | place: Austria | collected 2013
CCGTCTTCAAGTCTTATTTTGGCAGTAATGTGGGGGCGTGACTTTTCACCTGTTTTTGGATTTTTAAAGGTGAATCTCAATTCATAATTTTTTGTGTCAGTATTAAAATAGATACCTTTATCAACTCTTTTTAACATTTTTCTTCCTCATGCCGCATCTATAGCTTTTTTGTGCATATCAAAATACCATTTAAAAAATTTAAACTTGTTCCATTTATAATGTTCTTTTTTGTTTATTTTAGGTTCATAGAGCCCGTCAAACTCGCCGTTATCAATTTTTTTGCGAAGATTTGAAGTTGACGAGATATTGAGCTCTTTCATGATATCTTTATTGTCCAGATAAATTTTGTTCTCGTATTGTTTTAGTTTGTTTTGAATTTTTTCTCTCAACTCTTCTTCAAATATTTTATTAATATCCATGGCTTACCTCCAATTTTTAAAATAACTTCATGACTTTTTGTAACAAAAAGCGGGCTGTTTATACCCGCTTGAGATGCTAATCTATCCAGTTTTGCATATTTTTTGTTGATTTCTTTTTTAATATCCCGGATATAAAAGCTTGTGTGTTGATTCTTCTTGATACTGTTGCCATTATTCTTCTCCTTTCGCCTTGCGGATGGTTTTGTAACTATAAATTTCTTTAAATTCATCTTTTGTGATTTTTTGTAAGAAATCCATTAATTTATCTGAAAGTGGCATTTTTTGTATAAAGCGACCTTCAATAAAACAATCTTTTTCTAAAAATTGACTATAAAACATAATCTTTTTTTCAATATTTATCATTGTTTGGATATGGATATCGTTAGGCTCATTTTTGGAAACTAGCGAAATAAAACTATTATTTTTTGTGTTTAATTTATAAAATTCAATTTCAACCTGCAAACTCATTAGTAAATTCCCGATTCTTTGTTTTGCTTCATTTTCAGTGACTTTTTTCCTTAGTATTTTTTGAAAGTTATAAACTCTTGTCATTCTTCTCCTTTCGCCTTGCGGATGATGTCGAGGATATCATCGCAAATAACCAGAGTTGAACCTGCGTACTTAATGTGTGTTTTATCTAATGTTACAATCTTCTCAATCTCATCAAGGGCTTGCTTGTAACGGCTATTTTCAATCATTATCTGTTCGTTAGTTGTCATTGTTTACCTCCTTTATTTCAACTCTTGGATCAAGGAAATAATATCCGCTGCCGCTGTTTATAAATTTGTTCATAAAGCACCAAATGACAGCTTGGATTTCAAAGGGATAGCGTTTTACTAAGCTTTTTGAATCCCCGTTTGATGATGTCAACCATATCTCGTAATTCTTCATTACAACTCGCTTTCTAGCCATTGTTTAAAACATTCATAAGATATACAGTATTTAGTCCTCTTACAAAATCCTCTCTAATCACTTAAAAAATTATCAATAGCTTCTGAAATATTATCTAAGGTCTTTCCCGCTTCTCTGGGGATTTTTTCTGTTATTATTTCAGGAACATCTTCAAAAACTATTTTTCCTACAAATTCAAAAATATCCATTATTCCTCCAAAATCCTCTTTACTTCTGCTTTGTCGAGTTTGTTAACTTTTAAAAGCTCAAAAATAACAATGGCAATAAGGTCTTCAAAGCTTTTTTTAGACACGTAGAACCTTCCATAGAAACCTGCCATCTGTGTTACCTGTAATGCGTAAATATCATAAGGTTGTGTATAATGAAAACCTAAGGGTATCTCTCCTATCAGCTTAATCAGCTCCAGCTGCTTGGCGGGGGTGAAGGGTGGGTATTTCTTTTCCCAAAAATCAGATTTTTTAAAATCTTCAAAATTTTCAGGGATACTTTCCGCCTCTTCATCCTCCATCCAATAATCTGAACATTGCAAATGAAATCCCCAATTCTCCCATAGTTTTTTCACCGTTTTTTCTGAAACTTCCTGGAAGTTACAATCAAGGTCTCCTACATTTACTTCCATATAGAACCTTGGTTTCACTCCCGCCGCTTTCATCATTTGTTCTATATGGTTAGTCATTTTTAGCCTCAATTCTTAAATCCTTACAAAATGTTCTTTTTTGAGTTTGAAATGGGTTATTAAAATCGCGGATAGAAACGTCAAACATTGGAGATTGTAAATTCTCTGTCGCTAAATCTTTATCCACTACATATAATCGCCCTTCGTAAATTTTTTTGTCATCACAAAAAACACTGCCTACTGATTTATCGAATCTTTTGTCAATCTTAAAATTCACTATTATCAACAAAAATGGACTAATGACAATTAGCAAAAAAATAATAATTACATCTTTACCCATACACCCACTCTGCCTCTCTGATTGATAGTTCTTTAGCCATCCTACACCCCGCTATTAATCATCTTAATAAGACGTTCTTTGCCTATGCGCTCAATGGCTTTATCTTTGAAGGTAGGGTCTAAACAATAGATTGTGCCTTGATTTTGATGGACTTCAACATAAGAGCTTGATAACTCATTAATAGTTCTACTGATATAAAGGTAGTATTTGTCTTGTATGCGGTTATTCCAATCCACAGCCACATCGCCATTCAATTCTTCCGCTAACGCTCTTAGCTCTGCTTTTGTTTTGAGGTTTTCAGACTGTTCTTTGGCTTCTTGTTCGGTTTTAAAGCAGTTGCCTTGAGAATATAGATATTGGTCTTCAAAGCAATTTTCCCACTTCAATTCGCCTACATGGCCAAATAAGCCTACATAATAATACTCTTCACCACAATCAGGCTTCCACCTCTTGCCTTTCTTCTCGTTTTTCAGCTTCTCAATTTCTTTGCCGAGTTCTTCGTATTTTTGTTCTAGTTCTTGTAATTTCATTTTTGTCGTCCCTTATCGTTTTCATCATTAATACTCGTTTTATTAGTTTGTAAATCTTCGTTTCTTCCTGTTAGCCAGCTTGTGTAAAGCAATTAAGTCTTTTTCTGTCACATTTTTATAAATTTTTTCTGTACCCCTTTTAACGGTTTCAATGTGTGAAAAGCCGTAACCGCAAAGGTACATATCAATAGTCTTGTCAGTAACTCCGAGAATCTTCACCAGATGCTTTGCCGACAAGTCCTTCACCTGACCTGTGTTCATAAACTCCATTTCTCCATTTTTTTCTGCTAAATAAAAGCTGCCACCACTTTAAACCTCTATAGCCTTTGCAATTGTGAATAGTCTTCGCGATATCCTCATTCATTGACTGCATTTTTCAAGCCCTCAAACTTGTACTCAATATAGCGCTTTGTTACGTTAACCACGTTGCCTTTTGAGTCAACAAGCTTTTTTGACTTCATTTTAGATTCTTCTGTGACTTTGGCAATCTTTTTAAAATCCCGCAAAACGCTGTAAGGACAGTTGCAGTTTGTGACCTTAACAATGTCCTTGTGGGTAAAGTACACGTGATTTTTCACCCAGTCTAAAAGCAACAGGTGATACGGTTTGTAAATTTCCATAATCCGATACTCCTCATTTCTCTTCTTTTCGTTGTTTCAATAGGTCTGTATATTTCATTCCTTTTTCTTTTAGCTGTTTACATAAACTTACCCACTCTTCGAAGTCTGTTTTTAAAACCTGTGAAGCAAGGTAGGGTTCAACGCGTATCCCTTCTAAAACTAACAAATCATATACACAGCGGTGTACTCCATTGCTGGGGTTGAGTTCATTTTTATACTGCCAGTAAAGGAAGTTAGGAATAAATATTTTATTGTCTGACAGGAACATAAACTTTGTCGCAAAATTTTCTTGAATCTCTTTGAGAGTGTTTTTTCCTTTTGTGTGCCAGTTTACACTTTCTATATCAAGCTCCAAAATACCTGCGTGGTCGCATTTGCACAGGCAATAATCAAACACGCATTTTAAATCAGGTGCTAAGTTTCTGAACCATGAATCATCATATTTATTGCTGTCGTAAAATCTTTTTGCCATAAATTTTTCCTTGTAAAAAAAGGGGGCGTACTGCATCATAAAACGCCCCTCGGATATATACTTCAATTTATAGAATGTTTTTAAAATAGATTAGTTTCTGCCTGTTCTTCTTTTGGCTTTTCTTTTTTGGCCGAGAGATTAACAGCCCATCCGGGCGAGTTTTCGTTTTTCCTTTCTTCCTGCGGTATTCTCCACAGATTTACAAAACAATTTTTTAAAAACGGATATTTCTCAAGAATGACCTCATCCAGTGCTACTGAAATGTAAGTCTGTCCGTCATCTGATGTTTTTGTCCAAGCGTTACCTATTTTCATTTAATTTCCTCCGTACTTGTGTTTAGTAGCTTCTGCAATCTCCCCCGAGAGATTGTATTTAATAACCGATTGAATACCTGATATATGCGCCTGATAAGCTTTTAAAACCTCTTCAAGCCCTTTATACAAAGCCTGTGAACCATGAAACTGTTTTATGAGCATTGCTGCCTCATCTTTAAATTGTGTTTCTAATAATTTGGGTATTTTGTTATCAAACGAAGCCTTATCGCCTGCAAGCGAGGCTTTGTGTATCAATGTGATTAAGCCGTTTAGTGCTTGTGAATAATCAGCTCTGGCTTTTTTGTATTCAAAAGCCAGCTCTTTGAGTTCCTTTGCTGTTTTAATCAATTCTGTGCTGTAATCCTCTATGCTCATTAACTAATCTCCGTTATTGCTTTTCTGCGTGCGTTTATTGCTTTAATAAATTCTGATTTATTTTTAACAACAGTATTGTATTCATTGAAATAGGAGCTTATTTCTTTTGCATTTTTCAATGTGTCAATGCCCGCTATAATGTCAAAATCATCATTATTATTTACTTCTTCAATTTCATCAGTACCTACAAGAGGGTCTAATGTTTCAGCTTCAACTATTTCAAGCGCATTCAAATACAAGTATCTTTTAAGATATGTGTGAACAGCCCCCAAGGATTGGACTTCTGTACAGCCTTTAAGCTGTGCGCTGGCTGTTGGTGTTTCGAATGTAATATTATCGTTACTTTCGGTGTCGTATATAGTTAATACAGCTTTTTCTGCGCAAAGGCTAAAGTTAGAGCACAGTCCGATCTCTGAAAAAATCATATTGACAGAAGGCAAAAAATCTGCAAGCTCAAAATAAGAAAATCCTGTGTGTTTATTTTTACCGCTTTTTTTTAGCTTTTTGCTCTGCAATTTAACTCGTGCAGATTGTAGTTTTTCATAAATATTCATCGTCTATGCTCCTAATTTAAACTCAAATACTTCTGATTCTTTTGTAATGTAGTATTTTTCAAATAAGGTAGGGTGCTCTTCTTTAAAAAGCGACTGGTCAAAAGCTGTACGCTGTTTTGTTTTTAAATAAAAATGACAGTGCCCGAGATTCATTTCATTGACATTGTTTTCTTTTAAAACGCCGATAAGCTTTATATCAAGCTGCTCTTTTTTCTTTTCAAGCTGCTTTAATTCGAACTTGTATCTTGCAATAGCATCTTTCAGCTCAATCATTTCATCTGTAAGCGTTGTTAACTCATTCGTCATATTTACTTCTCCTGTTGTATTCGTCTTTTACAGCCTGAATCATCTTTCCGTTTCGCGTTTCTACTGCGTCGCGCAAAATTTGAATTAACTCAAGCGGAGTCATCTCTGTTAGTTTCATTGTGTTTATCCCTTAAATTCCTGTGTGCAATAATTTTCAACCCTTCAAACATTTTGTTTTTGCATATGTCAGAGTCTTTTACAAAAAAACAATCACCTATACCACTAGCTGCACAATATAAACACAGGTCATTTTCAATCATTGCACCAGCTGCTATATCCAGCATTTCTAATAAAGTTTCGTTTTCTGTCAACTGTTCACTGACACTCATTATGCCCTCCTTATCAAATCGTATTTTTGGTTTAGATTTCCATTCTTGTATACTTCACGCATAAACTGTGCTGTTTTTTCCTTCGCTGTAAAAGGGTCTTGGGCTGCAAAATTTTGATAAGCAACAATTCCAATTTTTTTTAATTTGCATTGTGTAAACAAGTCAATTTTCTTATTTCTTTTTTGTACAAGCTCAAGAATTGCAAATGGAGATAAAAAGACAAAGAAACCAAGCAAAATAATTGCTTGAAGAAGGTAATCTTCAAAAATAAATTTATCCATTATTTAAACTCCTTAAGTTATAAAACCTTTATTAATACCCGCTACAGACAGATGTGTATCACTGGGAGTAGATTACATTGGCTTTCTGTCTGCGCAGGCATTGTATAAAAGTTCTATTGTGAATGTTTAGGTTTGAAAGTAATGCTGATTATCCAATAAAGGACATATACATATTTAAAATAATCAAACAAATCATAGCTTGTTAATCCTTTTATTGCCCAACAAATACCAAATGTACAAATTAAAACCACAATGGATTTTAAAATTAATCCATTAAAAGCTTCTCTTGATTCCTTTCCTAATTGTTTATATAAAGCATCTAGTTCTTTTTCTGTATCCATTTTCTTTCTCCTTTTCTTTATCTTTATCCTTTTCTTTTTCTTTTTCTTTATCCCCTCCCCCGCCCCGTCGCCGCCCCGGAGGAGCCCCGTCAAGTTAGTTTGTTAAGGGTTGTTGCTTTGGACGTAATAAGCTATAGTGCACTGCTTATTACGCCACGGGAACGGCTCTATGTCCGCCTACGCCCAAACCTTTATTAGCGGGCTGTCACACGTAAATGCGTAGCCCTGAAATAAAAGTTTTTCGCCTCTCTAAACCGCTGTTTTGTGATTTGAAGCTGTCACGGCTTCGGCATTGCCGTCGCTTACACATTTAGCGGATTTTTTCAAGTATATTCAGTTTTCAAAGTACAAGTGTTTATAAGTTGGTAAATTTTTGTTTTATATGACAAATTCAGAGGTTGTCATGCTGTTTGCTCCTTATGCTGTTTGTTTTCCTAGTTCTAAATCAGCTAACTCATAAACTAATTGTGCTATTTTTTGTCTTTTCTCTTCCTCTGTATATTTTTTTTCATTAAAATATACTTTGACCCTTATACCGTCTATTTCTTTGTCTACTAAGTATTTTTTGTTCATTTGTTAGTTGATTTTTCTTTTTGTGACTTTTGTAAATTTTGCATTATTCAGTTTTAGGTTTTTACATCTTCTTTGTTTTGATAGACCAAATTTTCATTGCAAAATAAAGGCACTATAAGTAAGCACCTTGCCTTCGCAGATGTTTTAAGTTAAAATTGTTTGGTAAACAAATAAAAATATACTTTTGAGTTTTATTATACACTCTCGTGAATAAAAGTCAACAGTTTTTTATTCAAATTAGTGAAAAAGGTTACTAAAATGAATAATTTCAAAAATGAAATCAAAGCACAAATTACTCGCAGTGGCCATACAATGACACAGCTAGTTGCGCTTTTAAACCAAAAATATGGTAAGAAAACTACAGTTCAGAATATAAGTAATAAACTTACACGTGAAACTATTTCTCACAAAGAAATTCTTGAAATTGCTGACGTCCTCGGCTACGAGATTATTTGGAAAGAGAAAAACAACTAAATTTAAATATTTTCTACTACGATTTTTCCTGTAAAGATATCAAACAATATTTTTATTACAGTATATGAACTATATAGAATTAAAAACATTAAACCCAATATTATTATGTTTGTAATTAAAAATATATTTAGCATGTTCGTCAATAATAATAAAAGTATAGTTAATAAAGAGACAATAAAGACAAATTGATAGTATTTCGTAAGTCTATGTAAGAGTGTTAATGCGGGATTTTCACTGTCTTTTATTTTCCTAAGCTTTTTTATCTGCGTATTTCCTGACATAATAGAAAAACTTGTAGCCAAGAAACCTGTATAAATTGAAAGAAATGTTATAAAGTTTGTTATATCATTTTCTGTTATCTTGATATTGCATTTAAGGCTTAAGCAACAAAGACTAATAAATCCCAGTATAGCAATAATATTATCTTTTTTATACATTAGCGACCTTTTCTAGTAATTCTTTGAGTATATATTTTTCATCTTTTAAACCTTCTTCATTAGGTTCATAAAAAATTTCAATCTTTTTTGAAAAACTTCCTGTATTGTATACCTGTTCAAAATCATTATCGTCAATTCCTATAAGAATTAAATTTTCAGCTTGTCTTGATGCAACAATATTTTTTAAACGGCGAAATAAATCTATTTTATCAACAAAACTAGGGAAATTGTAATTAAGTGTTAACTCAAAATTTACATCATTATCACCTAAAACATCTTTAAAAGCTTTGTTTAAAATTCCATTTTGAGTAAAAATATTACTCAATGATTTAAATTTTATACTACGAATTTCTTTAATCTTATCCCTAAATGTTTCTATGTCTACAAATACTGTTTTTATTATTACATCGTTATCTAAAAGTTTCCTGAAATATTTTTCTAAAAATGATGTTTTTCTCGAATTATTACAGAATAAAAGTGATTTATCAAAATCGTATAAGGCAAATAATTGGTTTCTCATTTCAACCTGATTTTCTGTTCTTTTATTTGTATCAAAGTCTTTTATATTTTTGTCATAGATCTCTTTTGGACAAGGTGAAGGGTTTCCGTATCTGGCACAAAGCCATAGATATTTATTATCAATTAATTCTATATTAAGATAATAAAGATTTTCTCCATCTTCAAATGTTATATTACCTTGTAGCATAATATCAGTTAAATCGTTTATTGCTAATGCCCTAAAATTAAAATCTTCTTTGATAAATAAACTGAAATTTGTGAATTTAATTGTATCCATAATGCCCCCAGTTAATAATACAGGCATGTTATCATAATTTCTGTATATCAAAAACTAAAGTTTTGATTATTTGAATATTTGTAACCACAAGGGTTTTGGCATGTTTTAGGGATGGGCGGAGTTTCCCCCGCCCGGGTTTGTTTACCAAATATAAAATGGTCTATTCAATTTTCAAAGAGCGATTGTAAATTTTGCATTACAAATAGACCCTTTATAGGAGTCTTTTTGTTGTGTTTTTGGTAAGATATTCTTACGGAATTAAATAAGGGGAGAGACGTTTAAGCGATTCTCTCCTTGTTTTGTTCTAACCATAGATTGAGAGCCTCAACAATTATATTGCTCCGGTTTTTGCCGTAGGCAACATAAGAGTTGATAGTTTCTAATAAATCTTTTGGAATAGTAAACGATATTGTTTCCATATAATTTCCTTTCGATATTGAAACAATATCATGTTGTGTATAAAAAATCAACAACTTTTGTTTAAAATTTACACAGGAGCAGATCAGAAGAGCAATAAAACCATGAGTATAGTTAAAGATTTGGCTATTTTACAATACTTAACAGATACGCTAATTACACAAAAAGGTGTAAGTGCTGCTCTTAATTTTACAACGGGTGCTATTAACAATAGAATTATTCGTGGTGGCAACTTCAAACCAGAAGAAAAAAAAGAATTAGAAAACTTTTACGGAATTTCTTTTGCGGATTTTAAAGAATCTACCCCTAACACCTACGAACGCCAAAATGACGAAACAGTCTATGAGCGTTTATCTCAATTCGGCAAAAGGCTTCAAGAAATTCAAGACAAGCACAACTTTTTAAACCGAGAGATGGCACAGCTTTTAAAAATCAGCGAGCGCCAATATGCTCAACTTAAAGTCGGCAAGATGGAGCCGACAATTAGCATTCTCAATGAGCTCAAAAGAAACTTTGTTGTTGACATTGACCGGTTGATGTATGGGGAATGATGTGTCATTGGATTGGCTGGTTAAAGGGGAGTAATTATATCTATGAACCATGGTCATAGGAAGTGAAATCCCAATCTATCCATAAGATGTAGCAAATATGTTTATGTCTCCAGCCAACAATCCTAGCCTCATTATTTGAAACTCTAAAAACTGCGACTTTTTTAATTTCACTATAAAAGCCTGTTTTAGGCAAATTGACCTTTAATTTCTTCAAGTTGCTTAAGCCTATTTGTTCAACACCAGTTCGTTTTTTATCACCAATAAAATCAACCCATGTTTGTTTACTATATTTGTGGAGACTATGCAGAACTTTTGCTTTTAACTGGTGAGATGCTTTTTTACTTTCAAGATTATAATTATCTTGATTTACTATGTATCTAAAACTAAAAGACGGAAGTTCTTTGTCCAGTTCAGGGATATTTACGTTTCCCGACTTCTCATAAACAGGTTCTTTAACTTTCATGTTATTCTACAATTTGAGTCTTAAAAAATGCTAACATTAATCCATCAGAAATTTTTTCATTTCGTACCGTTTCAAGCCATGGTGTTTCTTGGTGTGTCATATCTCTCAAGCGCCACGCAGAAAATTGTCCATATACTTTGTAAACATCATCCAAAATATCCATTAAGTCTGGATGCTCAGACAATTTACTATAATCAAAATCTTCATTTTCTTTTCGTGTTATTGCAGAAGCCCCATTTTTTTTATATTTTTGATATAAACAATTAACAACGGGACCGTGTTCCCAGGCTTCAATTGGCTCGTCAAAAAGCTTTTTATCTTTTAATGCCATAACAAACCCCTGTGCATAATACACAAGTTTTTGTAATTTTAAGTTGGAAATACAATCTTCTGTTTCTGCATCAAGTTTGCTTAAAAAATAATTAGCAACTTCTTCTACAGGTATCTTATAGCTATTCATATGAGCCCTCTTTCTGGTTTCATTATAAGCTGAACTTTACATAAAGAAAGTTTGTTACTTAAATATACATTATATGGAGTATTGGGTTATATTTCTATTTTAACAAACTAAATAAAACTATTAAAGCTATTTAAAAATTTATTTTTACAAATAAAACAAATATGTGTATAAAACCTATGAGGCTACTATATCATAAAAAATGTACCCATTTGGGTACATTTTATGTGTTATAATATTCTATTTCTCCAACTTTCCATTCTTTGTATCAATCTTCACATTGTTAATCTCTTCAAGACTCCTTGAGAGATTAAAATACCTGAAATGAATTTTGTCTCTGTTGGTGTTAATTTCCGTTAGTAATTCTTTTTTTGCTTTGACATTATAGTTGTAAACCTTTTTAATCTCTTTTTCTGTGCGCACTTGGCCATAACAAACTAAAATACATAAAATAACAATGGCTGCAAACACCCTGTTAACTTCGCTGCATAAAAACTCCTGGACTTCGGTCAATAACAACCCAATACTATTTTTCATAACTTCCCTTTCTTTTGTAAACCCGACACTACCTCATTATGCTTGCGCAGCCTGTAAAAGAAAACCATTAATTAGGCGTTTTAGTTCTCTTTATAAATTTGTATCATGATTGGTTCGATCAGCTTTTAAACTATACTGCATAGGTGGCAAGTTTAATAAAACTTCATGAAGTAAAGTAAAAAAAACAACATTTTATATCGATACGTCATAAACTAATGCTATAATAACAATAGCCCGGTAAAAAATGGGGCAGTCTTAAATATCCTGAAATAACGGCGGCTGTCAGTAGAGGTTTTTACAATACGGGGGAGGATAGGAGCGTCCTTTTGCTGGTACTGAACAATGAACTGTACGAGCCTGATTGTGTATATAAATTAGGTTCTAAATGGCTTGAATTTGCGTATTGCGGCATAAACAAAACACCTGTTGCAAGGATATTTCACAAAACAAAGACAATGTTTAAGACTTCGTGTTTTATCGGTGCACGTGCAAAAACTGAAAAAGAGCGTTTTATCAGAAGAATTGAACACAAAAAGAACAATACAAAACAAGGCTCTTTCTCAAATCAAAACGTTTTTTACGGAGATTTTCTTAAAACACGCAAAAAAGATAGTAAAGGTAACCCGATTTACGAACAAACACGTAAAAACTTCAACGGACAATACGAAATCCTAAATACAATACATACAAACTACTCAACTATGTAGATGCAGTTATGCAGGGTGAACATCCCTCATTTCGTCATATTATTCACCCTGTTTTTTTTAGATTATGGAAAAATTAGCAATACTGGGCGATTTTACAAGGATATGAGGAGATTCAGGGCAGTATGTTAATGTATAATTAGGCAAGTTTTGAAATAATATAATTTACAAAAGCACTGCAAGATACCAGCATAAACTTTGCATCTGCTTGGTCAACTTTAGATTCATCCAACAATGAATGCCTGAGCCCGCCTTCTGAATTGGTATAAAAATAAATTTTTTCTAACCCGGCTTTTAATTGAGGATTTAGTACAAGACCTTTGCTTTCAAGTTTTTTTAGAGATTTATCAAGAGTGCTCTCTCCTGTGAATTTTCGACATAAAGCTTCAACAGCGGATATAGATTCTTTTATGGAATTTCTGTAATCAGGATTTTCTCTATCAGACAAATGAGAAAGAGCTTTAGTTATATGAGATTTTACGGCAATATCATTATTAGAAGCCGCAGCTTTTTCAATTTCCTTTATTTCACACTCCGCAGTTATTTCTACAATATTAGAATCAACTAATCTGTATGCACAATTTTCTTTCTCCAGAATTTCATTTATTTTATTTTTAATACTTTTATACCCAAAATATCTGTAAAATTCTTCAATCAGATCATAAACCTTGTACCATTCATAATATACAAAGATATTTTTTAGAAATGAGTAGTCTGGGTGTGTATTTAAACTCAAACCTGTTCCTGTTTTGTAGCAAGGAAATTCATCTATTCTGTTTTTTAAAAAATCAACCCATATATACTCTGCAAACCCAGGCAAACTCTGCACAACAGCCGGCGTAGTATTGCATATTTTCCAGAACATACTCCATAACAAATTTCTTGTTTCATTGTCTAATGATTGGACTTGAAACTCTTTGATTTTTTCATACCCATATCTTTTTGAAAATGTATTCATGCCAAAACCTTTGATTTAAGACCTTATAAGTATAATATCATGATAATAAACAATTAAAATCTATGACAGGAAGACCTAAAAAATTTAAAACAGTTAAAGCGCTTCAAAAACTTATTGATGCATATTTTGATGACTGTGAAGCAAACAAAAAACATGTAACCCTTACAGGGCTTGCGCTGTGGCTTGATACCACACGTGAAACGCTTATGGATTATCAAAAGAATGATGAATATTCTGACACGATAAAAAGAGCAAAATTAAGAATTGAAAACGCTTATGAAATGCGGCTGATTGACAGAGGAAACGGTGGCGATATTTTTGCACTGAAACAGTTTGGTTGGTCGGACAAACATGAAGTAACAACTGCACCTGCGGAGAATACAAGAAAAGCCTACTTAGAAGCAATGGCAGGTATGAATGCCGATAAAATGGGAGAACAGCAAATACAGCCTTAAAGCCAGAGCATTTCTTGCGAAACAGCCTCAGGATTTTCCTTTGCTCACACTCTTAGACGGTGCTGTCAGGAGCGGAAAAACCTTAAACATAGTGCAAAAGATTCCGCAAATATTTGACTCAATCGGAAATGAAAACCTCAAGGTGTTTTCGGGTTATTCAAAAAGCACTGTGAGAAACAACGTGCTGATTGAACTTAAACCGTTCATTGAAAACTATCTCGGGGGAAATTTTAAGTATAACAGCGCATCGGGCGAACTGGACATCACACTGTTTGGCAAAGTATATAACTGTCTTGTGGTGGGGGGCGGAAAGTCTGACAGCTCGTCGGCAATTCAAGGCGGAACGTGGGATTTTTGGTATGCAAACGAGCTGCCGCAGCATCATTACAGCTTTTACAATATGGCGCTCAGCCGTCTGACACCGGCAAATGCAAGAGCCTTTGCGGACAGCAACCCCGAAAGCTCTAACCACTGGCTTTATCAGGAGAAAATCAAGCCTTATCTTGAGGGGAATCAAGATGTAAAAGATGTTTTTGAATACTGGCATTTTACAATGCACGACAATGCAAATTTGTCGGATGTTTTTATACGGAATCAGGAAAAACTTTATACAGGGGCATTTAAGGCTCGAAAAATAAACGGGCTGTGGATTGTCGCTGACGGGCTTGTATATGACACTTTCAAGGTTGAAAAACATACGCTGCCGCATTTAGAGATTCTGGAAAAAATCCAGAGCGGCGAGATTGTGGAGTTTTTCCTCGGCGTGGACTGGGGGTGGGTGCATCCTACGGCGGTTACACTTTTCGGTTTTTCAAAATACGGTGTGTATTATCAGATTGATGAGCTTTACGGTCCAAAGATAGAAGCGGACAGTGTAATAAACTGGATAGAGCAGAAACAAAACGAGTATCAGCGGTTTTTCAGCTTTACAAACTGCGATAACGCCAGACCCGAGCAAAACGATAAATTGCGAAACAGCCTCGGGCTTGTTGTTTATGAGGCAAAACCCAAAGTCGAGGACAGCATTGCACTTGTCAGAAGCGTTATAAACTATGACAGATTGATTGTGTCTGACAGGTGCGTTCATACATTGCAGGAGTATGCAACATACCGCTATCCCTCGGAAGATGAGAGGCTCAAATCGACAGTGCAGGCGGATTTACCAATAAAGCTAAACGATGACTGTATGGATTCATCAAGATATGCCCTGTTTAAGCACTTGACGACATACAATAATTTCGGAGCAGGCCTGCGGGCTTAAACAAAAGCAACAAATAGTGGGAAGGCCTGTGGCCCTAAACAAACACTTTAATTTAGAATAGTCAGCCGAGATGGGGTAGCCTTATAAAAATGTTGACGAATTTTGATACACGGGAAATTATAAAAAAACTAAAACAAGACTCCACAGAAACAAAGCGTTTTGTGGATTATAAAAGATACAGAGAACTGTACCGGTCGGAATTTGCGGCACCTTTTGCAAGCGTGCTTATGAAAATAAGAAAACGCTACCCCTTGCAGGATACAACCGCTCAAAGCCTCGTGGAAATTAACCTCTTTAAAGCTTTGACAGACTTTTTTAAATTCCTCACAACAAACAACGACTTTGAAATTGTTACAGATAAACAGGAGATATGGGACAAAATTTCCGAAGAAAACAATTTTATCTCTGTTTTAAAAGAGGTCTGTATCGACAACTCAAGGTTTGGCAACGGACTGTTTAAACTTGCGTTTGTTGATGATAAGGTGAAAATTTTTTCAGTCTGCCCCGATTGCTGGTTTCCTGTTTTTAATAACGGAAATCTGAACGACTTAGCCGGTCATATCCTTATCTATGACATAGAAAAAGACGCAAAAGCTTACAAACACATTGAAAAAATCCACAAAGGCTATATTGAAAACGAAGTGTGGATGGTTTCAAACGGTGAATTGTCAGCGCAGGTGGAAAATGTTCGGGACTTTGGACTTGTTGAGATTGATGATTTCTCGGACAAATGGGATGACTTTGTCCTGTTCCCTGTCAAAAACACGTCAGAAAGCGACTGTTATTATGGCGAAAGTGATTATAAGAGCTGCGAAAGCATTGTGGAAGAGATAATGCTCACAGTGAGCCAGAACTCAAAAATCATCAACCGCCACGCAAACCCGAAACTTGCAGGAAGCCTTGAAAACACGCAGCTTAACCCTGTTACCGGTGAAAGATATTTTCCCAACAGCGATTTTGTAAAAATCGGCTCTGACGGGCAAAAGCCAGAGTATATAACGGCTGATTTGCAATCGGAAGCGATAAAAGCACATATAAACACGCTTATGCAGTTTTTCTATATTCTGACAAAAACCCCTCCGCAGGCTTACGGAGTGGATTTGTCGGGTAATATGTCCGGTGAGAGCCTGCAAAAAATCTTTATGTCTGCTGTTGCAAAGGTTGAGGACATCAGGGCGGTTTCTCTTAATAACGCAATCAAAAAGCTTGTAAAATGCGCACTTGCATTTTCAGGAGCAAAAGATGCAGACGTGTCTGTTAACTGGGGAAATGCGATAAAGCTTGATTATACGGAAGTGGTCAAAACCTGCAACGACAGAGTACTTGCTGGCACTCAAAGCAAGCTGTCAGCGATAAAGCAGATGGATAAAGCTACAGACGAACAGGCAGAAGAAGAATTAAAACAGATTCAAGAAGAACAAAAAGCAGATGCAGCTGTGCCGATTGAAGACGTAATGATTGATGACTAATGAAATACGCAAAATTCAGTTAAAACAAAAAAAGTCGTTGCTAAAGATTTATAAAAAACGTCTTGAAGAAATAAAAAAATCAATATTAGAACTTGCAACCTCCGGCGGCAATACACTCAAGCTTGCTATTGAGAAGAAAAAACTGGAAAAACTTATCCAAAAACTCGAACAGGAATTTAAGGAATTTTCAGACGAAGCGATTGAAGAAAGTTACAGACAGGGAGCGCAAGACCAGAAAAAAAGAATCAGCGCACTCGGCATTGCTGTTATAGCTCTGGCTTCTATACAGATTGCAAGTATTGAAAATATTTATTATTCTCACCTTTTGAGAATAACAAAAGAAATAGCTGCGAAAGTAAAGTCTTATGTTCGCACGGATTTTTCAGACAAACATAAGGTTGTGCAGGCTTTAAATAATCTTTCACAAACCGGTATTCTTTCAAGTGAGGTTGATACTGAGCGCTGGCAATCGTTGATGAAACGATTGGAGCAAAATTTTAAGAACAAAGATATTTTTACAATCCCTTATTTTGATAAAAACGGAAATGTTGTAAGACGTGTAAAAGCCTCCACATATGCCGAAATGCTGGCTCGCACACTGTGCGCACAAACTTTCAGAAAAGCTGCAAAAGACAGCATACTTGAGCAGTTTGAAAATGAGGGAGATCTTGTAGAAATTTTGGGAGAATCAGTATATCCTGACAGCCCTTGCATACCTTATCAAGGGAAGGTGTTGAGCCTTACAGGCAGAACAAAAGGTTATACAACAGTAAAAGAAGCAGAAACAAACGGATTATTCCATCCGAATTGTATTCATAGTTTTGCTGTAACAGAAAAAGTAATTGATGCATATTCACAAAAGGATATCAGTTTAAAAGCATAATTATCAGAAAGGAGTTCTAATGTCAGGTACAGAGGAACAAAACTTAAACATTCAGCCTGGTGCTGAACAGGCAGGAAGTCAGTCAGGCACTGACAACAATGCACAAATAGAATCTTTGAAAGAGCAGATTTCAGAACTGCGAAAAGAGGCGGCAAAATACCGCACAAGCGCAAAAGGCAAAGAAACTGTCGAAGAACAGTTAAAGATTCTGCAAGAGGAATTTGCAAAAACAAAGAAAGAAAATCTTCTTGTAAAACGTCAGGCATTACTGGACAAAGCAGGCTGCATAAAGTCCGATCTTGTCGTCAATGTAATCCCCGAGGACTGTGAGGATGTGCAGGCATGGATTGACAATTACAAAAAAGAAAATGAAATTTTATTCAAAAAAGAAAGTACAAATCATGGGGGTAATTATAAACCCTCTAATACAAAGAATATGAATCCCGACGAGGTTATGAATATGTTCATACGCACCGCAGCGGGCAGAAGATAAGGAGATAAAATATGGCAGTAAATGCAGCAACTGATGCTAAAGCTATTTTGAGAACAAATGCAGAGGCATTGATACCTGTTGAAATATCAAACGAAATAATTAAAGAAGTACCGCAGGCATCCAAACTCTTGCCTTTAATGAAAAGATTACCAAATATGTCTGCTTCACAAAAAACTATTCCTATTACAAATGCACTGGCAAGTGCATACTTTTTGAACGGCGAAACAGATTCGAAAAAAACATCAAATGCCGAATGGAAAAAGTTAACTCTGACAGCGGAGGAATTGGCTGTTATTATCCCGATTCCCGAAGCTACACTTGCAGATTCAGCATTTAATATTTGGGGCGAAGTTAAACCTCAAATCGTTGAAGCATTAGGTATTGCGATTGACCAGGCTATTTTGTTCGGTACAAACAAACCTTCTTCATGGCCTGAGGCAATAGTTACACAGGCAGCAGCCAAAAGTCATTCTGTTGAAATCGGTACAGGAGTAGATGTAGCTTCTGATATCATCGGCGAAGAAGGTATTATGGCAAAAGTCGAAGCCGACGGATACAGAGTTACAGGCTTTATTGCCGATACAATTATGGAACCAAAGCTTAGAGATTTGAGAGATAAGAATAACAATCCTATCTATGTTCCTGCTCTAACTGATCAGGTGCCTGATTCACTTGTCGGCAGACGTATTGCATATGACAACACAAGCACTTTTGACACAGAAAAAGCATTGATGGTATGCGGCGATTTTTCAAAAGCTGTTTACTCAATTCGTCAGGATATTACATACAAAGTGTTAACAGAAGCCATCATTCAGAATACGGACGGCTCAATCGCCTACAACCTTGCTCAGCAGGATATGGTAGCATTGCGCTGTGTTATGAGACTTGGTGTACAGATTGCAATACCGGCAACAAGAAGAAAGGGTGTAAACGGTTACCCGTTTGCAGTTTTGACTCCGGAAAAAGCTTCAGCTTAATTATTATAAGGGCAGGTTGTTCAACAGTCTGCCCGGCTTTTTTAAGGTAAAACTATGATAAAAATTAATGAAAACAGCTATGTAACAGTTGAAGAAGCTGACGAGTATTTTGAAACTCGCCTGGGGGCTGATTCTTGGACTGAAATTGATGAGCAGCAAAAAGAAAAAGCCTTAATTACAGCCACAAAAAAAATAGACAGACTCCCTTTTATCGGATACAAAAAATCACCTTCACAGCCTTTGCAGTTTCCAAGGATGTATTACAATTCCTGCTCAGCTTGCGGCTTGCAAATTGCAGATATTCCGCAGCAGCTTAAAGATGCCGTGTACGAAGAGGCACTGACCACGCTGCAGTTTATTGAAAATAATTCACAGGAAGTCTACAACGGAGCAGTTGAGAGCAGTTATCAATCGTTAAAACTCGGTGATGCTTCGATAACCTACGGTTCTAAGTCTTCAACAAGCACCTCCAACAGCGGTCTTTTGTCTAAAAATGCAGGAGATTTACTGCAAGGATTGATTAAAGTAGGGTTTGATATTTCAAATCCGGTATTTTATGAGGTCTATTGATGTTTAAAGAGCCTTATGCAAAATTACTCAGACAAAAAAGCTATCGCGAAGCACTATTAAAAGAATTAAAAAAACTCGACAGAGAAGTCATTTCAGCCGGGATACATAAATCAGACGGAGCAAAGGTTGTCGGTTCTGATGGTGTGAAGCTTATTGATATTGCTGTTCAAAACCACTACGGAAACGAATGGATAATGCCTCGCACAGTTCGTTTTCAAAAAAACGGCAAGTGGTTTGCAATTAAAAAAGACACGCATATAAAAATCCCTGCGACTCGTTTTGTTTCAAGGCTCATTGAAAATCAGCAGGAGCGGGTCAGGCTTTTGGAAGAAGTTCAAGCAAACTTGCATATTCAGTTTAGTAATGCCAACAGATTCGGAGAAATCAAAATATCCGATACTGTAAAAAACATCGGGCAATACATGAAAAATCGCATAAAAAGCTACATTGATGACAGAGTCTTTGAAACAAACGCACCTATGACAGTTGAGGCAAAAGGATTTGACCAAAGACTAAAAGACAAAGGATTGTTGTATGAAAGCATTGACTGGCGCTCAAAAAAACAGAGAAAGCATTCATAAATGAGCAGAGCAAAGTTTTTGATAAAAAAAATGGGAGGGAAAATATACGATATTTTTTCCGAAACAATAACTATCGACCCGGATACCGGTGCAGACAATGTTAAATATTCCAAAACAGACTCTGTTCTTGCTTATATTCAACCGACAGGCTCGGGCGGCAGTGTAAAAGGCATTGTTTTGCAGGACAACCGAAGCGGCGACAGCAAAATTTCAGATTTTTTCATGTACCACGAAAAGATTCTGAAAGAACACGATAGAGTTTTTTACGGTAAATACTGGTATGAGATAAGGGCTATTGAGCCTTGGGAGTCTTCATTTATGAAATTTTACAAAAGCTATTTAGTGAAAGTTGACGGGCAAAAATGAAAATAGAAGAAGCAAAGAAAATAATTTATATTTTCTTTAAAAATCGTGTTTCTGCGGATTACCCGCAATACTTTGGGTTAACTGACAATGCTTCGGACAAGATTTTCTGGAGCAAAGTCAAGCAAAGTATGCCGCAAAAGCCTTACATAATGCTTTCGGAAGCTTCTGTGTCAAAGCTGTATAAGCGTTTTGAAACCTTTCACGAAAACGGTCAGGACTTTGTGCGCAAGGAGATGCGACTTCTTGTTACCTTCGGTGTTTATACTCTTAACAGCGACGGAAACCTTGTTGAAGCGGACAATCTGGCAACAGAGCTTGTTGAATACATACAGGATTTATTTACTGAGACACAAAATACCTTCGATACCTTATCAGCACAGGGGATTACGGTAAATGAGCTGGTGAGCTCGGATATAAGGGACTTGAGCCAATTTTCACAGACAAATCAGGAGTTTCGGAAAGAGATTGATATAGCGTTTGAATATGAGGACATTCAAACTTATACGCCTGAACTCGGTCAGGACCTGGATATGGAAATAAGCAATAAATAGCGGAAAGGGCTGTGCCCCTAGACATACAACAATGATAGTAAAACGTCCGCCAAGATAAGGACGCCTTATGAAAAATAAAGGAGAAAAAAATGAGTGTTTATGACAACTTAATCAGCATTTTGTTCAAACTGCCGGACGGCAGATCTTTGAACGAATACTACAAAAACGTTTTGCTGGTCGGCAAGATTACAGAGGACGACTTACAAACTGACGTGGAATTCCCGTCAGGGGGGGTGGGAAAGTATTCTTCTTATGACGAAGTTATTGCTGTATTCAAACCGACTTCACAGTTTGCTATCGAAGCAAATGCCGTTTTTAACCAAAAAAGCAATTCACAAACCACATCGCAGATTCAATATCTGATGATTGCAAAACAGGATGACTCAGGAGCCCTTGCTGATGCGCTCAACAGAGCAAAAGCATCAGACGGCAGATTTGCAAAGGTTGTTCCTGTTTCTCGTGTGGCAGCTGATTTAAAAGCGGTTGCTGACTGGTGCTTGACGAATAAAAGATTCTGCGACCTGCCTGTTACCGATGTTGACGACGTGGCTGAAATTGTCGCGGGCGGAAACGATTACGCTTACGGCGTGTTTTCAAAATCCGCAACAAACCCGATTGCTTCGGCTGTTGCTTCTACATCTACCTGCGGATATTTTGGAGGCAAAGACGGTTCTGCACAGTTTACACAGCTGACAGGGATATTGCCTGAGGTTTATACGGGTGAAGAAATCTCTGAAATGAACACAAACAATGTTGCTTATTACACAAACGTTTCACCCATAGACGGCGGGCAAACAGAGGGGTTCGGGTATAACTGGATCATAGGTTCGAGAATGCTCGGCGGTGAGTTGAGACAGAGACAGATGATCAAGGATTATATCGAAAAAGATATGGGGCTTATGGCTCTGGAATTCTTTAATCAAAAGCCCGTTTATGACGAGACCGGAAACAACTTGCTTTTGACAATGGCGCAAAAGCGTTTTAGAAGCTATCAGACTTACAATCTTGTAATTGAGACAAACAACGAGCAGACAGGGTTTGAACTAAAGGTTATTCCTATCAGAACAGGCGCTGACAGCATTATGAACACCGATGTTGAAGCTTATAACGCTAAAAAGTTTAAACTTCAAGGTTATTACTATGATGCTATTGTCGGGGAGAAGGTGGATTTCTTGTTCTACGTAGACCCGTCAGACGAACAAGTTGAACAGATTTTAGGGGAGGATGAATAATGGCAGTTTATGACGCTAAGAATATCCAGTTTGTCTGGAGAGGTTTAACGCTCACAGGAACAGGTGACGACCACGCTTATAACATTACACAGCAAAACGACAGCTTTACACCGTACAAAGGTGTGCAGGCCGAGGGATTGAACATTGTAAACAACCAAAGACAATGGCAGATCACAAGAACATTTAAAGCGGACAGTGTATCTTTACCGATTTTGATACAGGATAATCTCAATAATGTAGAAGATACATTAGTTGTTCGTGACTTGAATACAGGCATAACAGACACCTTTACTGACTGTGTTATCCTGAATATTTCAGGCGAGCAAGATTCAGGAACCCGCACAGTAACCTGGAATGCTTTGTACAGAAACGGTAAGTAATTTTTTGATATAATAAACTCAGGGTAAGACCACACTCCCGCCAACACACTCGATTACGGAGAAATCGGCTGGAAAGGGGGTGAGAATATGAAAAGGCAAATAATAAAAAGTGCCATCAAGGTACTGATAGCACTTTTAACTTTTATTTGTTGCTTTTTATAGGGTCGAAGTCAAGCTCCGAAGAAGTAGTGATTCTTTGGGGCTTGCCCCTATATGTTTATTATAACCTATTTTAAACAAAAAACAAGTGAGGTTATAATGATAGAATGCACGGTAAACGGACATAAATACACAACTGCTCCGTTATATTTTGAGGATTTTACAACACTGGGCTTTATGACAGAGGAAAAGGTTTATCCTTTTTTGACCTGTCTGACAGCGTGCATAGCAAACAATCTTTCCGATGCGGAACTTTTAAAGGCTCTTTACACCAGCTGCAAGGATATTTTTAACAGAGAAGATTTGAAGTTTATATCCAATCTTGTGTTGAATCGTGAACACATGACAATAGACGGCAAGAAACCTGATCAGGCAGCGTGGGAAAAACACTGGCAGGAGGTTGGATTTATGGATTACAGAGTTGTTGTATTCCATTTTATGAGGCAAAACCTCGGAAATTTTTCGAGTTTGTCCGCTCTGTTACCGGACGGATGGACGGACAAAATGAAACAGCAAATAGAAAAGAAATTATCAACTCTGTTTACAAACTTAAGCGAACAAATACAAAAATAAAAGCTGATTCCGTAAAAAACACAATGAATCTTTTTATGGCAAACAAACAGCTCGGTTTTGGTGTAAACCTCGAAGAGTTAAAGCGTATGACACCGCAGGAAGCGTATTTGTTCGGACAACAGGTTGCAGAAGCACTGCGCCAATTGGAAATTGAAAGATTAGCAAGATAATGGCAATTGATGAATTACTGGTAAAACTCGTATCAAAACTGGATGACAAAGGCTTTAAAGAGCTTGATAAGTTGGAAAAGAAAGCTGATAAGCAAACAAGAATTTTGTCTGCTTCTTTACGCAACATGTTTGTCGGGGTTATTGGAAACATCGGAGTTAAAGAAATTGTTGATGCGAGTGTAAAGCTGGACAGCTTAAAGACCTCGTTTGCGGCTCTTGCCGGTTCAGACGCAGGAGGATCCGAACAGTTAAAATACTTAAGAGAAGAAACTCAAAGGCTCGGTCAGGATTTTGTTACTGCTGCTGAGGCATATAAGAATCTGTTTTCTGCAGGCAGAGGTGCAGGCATGAACCCTGATGAGATACAACAAATATTTTCTTCTGTTCTGGAAGCAGGCACTGTTCTGGGGTCATCCCAGCAGCAAATGCAAGGTGCATTGATGGCACTAGAACAAATGATCTCCAAGGGTAAAGTGTCAATGGAAGAATTACGCCGTCAGCTTGGTAACGCCTTGCCCGGTGCAATGCAGATTGCGGCTCGTGCTATGCACACAACCTCAGAAGGTTTACAGGAGATGCTGGAAGCCGGATTGGATTCCCAAAAATTTGTAACAGCATTTGCAAATCAACTGCATTATGAATTTGGAGACAAGGCAGTTAATGCTTCACACACTTTAAGAGCTGAGTTGGCAAGACTTGAAAATGCTGTTTTTGATTTAAAGACCTCCTTTCTAGACGGAGATGCCGGTACAGACCTTGGCAAAGTTATTGTGCAAGTAACAAAAATATTGCAGAGTCCGGGGTTAAAACAATCATTAAATGTTGTTGGTAAATTAACAGTATTTCTGTTAAAAAACATCAGGCTTATTGCAGGAACAATAGTAATAATAGGCATTAGACGTTTGATATCAACATTGGCTTTGCTAAGGTTGGAATTGCTTACTACCACTTTTGCAGCGGGTTCGCTCGGTGCTGCTATGCAGCTGTTTGTCGGTGGTAATATAATAGCTGGTATAAGAGCAATAACAGCTGCCATGTGGGCAACTTTAAGACCAATTGCTCTTTGGGTTGCAGGACTTTTACTTGTAATAGAGCTAATCGATACATTAAGAGGTAAAAAAACAGCACTTGGTGAAATTGTGGAATCTACTCCCACAGTAAAAGAAGCAATAGGCAGTGAAAAATTTCAAAGAAAATGGGTTGATATAAAAAAGATTTTTGGATTCCAAAAAGAAGTGCCTGTATTGCAAGACAGCGGGATGTATAATAAAGACGGTAGCCTAAAGTCAAGAAATAATATTTCTATGCAATTAAATCAAGGTGCAATTCAAATAAACACACAAAGCACAGACCCGCAAGCAACTAGAGAGGCTGTAAAAACAGCAATGTTCGATGTATTTGAAGCTATACGAATCCGCAACGGTTACCCTCAGACAGAAGTAGTTTAGCTAAGATTTGTATAGCAAATTCAATTAGATAGCTTAAAACAGGGATTTATTTTATTTTAATTTTATGCTATAATAGAAAAGCATCGATGTTGTAAGTATTGTAAAATGAATGATAAATATCACATAGCTTTTAATACAAATTATGTTTCTTCCCTTACTGGAGCCTCTATTTCTCAATTAAATTCTTGGGACAGGGATAATATTGTTTCACCTAGTATCTTGAAATCTGAGGGGCGAGGTTCTATTCGTATGTATTCATTCAAAGATATAGTTGAAATAAGGACTGTTAAATATTTACGAGATAATCAGGTACCTCTTAAAGAAATAAAAAGGGCTATAGATTATTTGAGAAATTCTTTAAATTTTGATAAACCATTATCAGAACTTGTTTTGATAGCAAGCAATCATAATATACTTTGTACTCCACAGGGAAATATTAATGATATTACTTCACAATGGTTGGCTGCAAATAAATACGGACAACTTGTTATGTCTTTTATGGTTCCATTGGGTGCAATTACTAAAGATTTAGATGAAGCAATTACAAAATATACGAAAAGAATAGACGAGGCGGAAGAAGAAGAAAAGAATGGCACATTAATTCCTTTGTCTAATATTGAGGAAAAATTATTTGGGGTATCTGGTTCTAATAACAAAAAGCGTGGAAAGAGAAGACCTGCCTAAATTACAAAAATCAGGAGTTAATCTTAAACCATTGCAGAATATTTTCAAAAAGTTACAATCTAATCCCTATATAACATCTAAATCAAAAACAGGGGACTTGCAAAGTCATCGTGCAGTGAATTGGAATAATGGATATAGAGTGCTTTTTAAAATAGATGAAGAGAAAAAACAAGTTATAATAGTTGCCATAGATTCCCATGATAATGCATATAAAAAAGCAAAAAAGAGAAATAATTAAACAAACACTATGACATACGCAGCAATATATATTAAAAAAGACAATAAGGTTGTAAATCCTGTTGATGCTGTTCAATCAGCAGGCATAAAAGCAGAACTCTCGCAGGCTTTTAGCAATGCCAAAACTTCTTTGCAAAACTTTGATTTAAGTAAAATGGCACAGAATATAAATCTGCAAAGCGCAACCGAGTTTACACAAAAGTATGCGGTCGGTGCTTTGACTATGATTATCAACCAAAGACCCGTAACCAATCAAATGATGTTAGACAGCCTGTTTAACGGGCTTGCGCCTGCATTGAATCTTACTGCTGCTCAGGCAGGATTCAACAGCATTATGGAAATGAAATCCGCTATTGAGTCCGGGAATATAAATGTTGCTAACTTTATGCAAGGTTTGGAAAACGGACTTGATGTTGTAACAGGGACAATTACAGGCTCTCAAGATTACAGCAAATACGGAGAAGAAATCCCCATTGACCTTACAAGCAACATAACCAGAACATATATTGCAGAAACACCCGATAGACGTGTTCAAAGCGGACAAACATACAATGAATACGTGCACAATCTGCCTTTGGTATTACCTTTTTCAGGAATAGTAAAAGACGGTTTGAATTATACAGCAGATGAGTTTGCTGACAGGCTTGAAGAAATTATGTATTCAAAAGAGCCGTTTACTTTTCGTGCGGGTGAAAAGATATTTGAAAACTATGTTTTTACATCTTTTACACCGAAAAGAGAAACTGAAAACGGAGTACAGTTTGATGCGGAAATCAAATTTATGGAAGAGGGCGAGGTTGAATATGTAAAAGTGAACATAGCCCAACAATCAACTGCAAAGGGGACAGGTGCGGGCCTAAGAAAACAAGTAACAAACACAAAAAAAGGACAAAGCGTTAAAAACAACACATCACCTCAAAAATATGCAGGTGCTGTCGGATTTGTAAACAGTATTTTAGGCGGAGACGGTGTTACAGTTTTACCGTTGCTTAACAGTATCACAAACAATTTAAATTCTTACAAATAGTCAGTTTCAGGCGGGGTAGCTTCCGGCAACATATTTTTAAGCTTTTGATAGCAGCTGCCAAAATCGAACTCATAACCTTCAATATGTTTGAAAAATAACTCATATGATTCAGTTGTTATTTTTAAACAGTAGTCTTTATGCTCTTTGGTTCCTATCCCTGACATACCACCGACAACAGCACCTACAACACCAAAAACAAGCCCGCCGACTAACGCACGACCAACAACAGATTTGTCTTCTTCTGTAATTTGCTTTAAAATTTCAACATTTTTCATTCTTATCTGGTAGGTTTTACTCTCGATATCAAGCCAAACATCAGAGTCTTCAACTCTGATTTCACAAGGTTTGTTCTCCAAGCCCTCAACACCTTGAACAAACAAAAGCTTATAACCCTTTTTTTGCTCAAACGGATGAAAAATTGCATTTAATAGCATCAATACAAATATTATACAAACTGCAATAATCCAGGACATAAAACACACGCTTTCTAGTCATCTTCTTCTATATTTTGATTTTCATTTATATCAAAACTTCCATCTTCCGGATTATACCAATAACTTTCTGTAACATATTCAACCTGTTGATCTTCTTCATTTCTTACATGACTATGTTTTTTGTCAATTTTTACGGTATTATTTCCCGAAGCAATTCTGTTTTTTTCTATTAGTTTCCTTTTTATATTCAGATTTGATAATATTTCTAATGTTGCAGAATCAATTTTGTTTTCCCAATCAGGTTCTTTTGCAATCATTTTCAGCCCCTTGAGTAATTGCTTATTATTTTTACCAACGACATTTTTACCTTTTTTTAAATCATCAATCAACTCACGTGCATTAATCAATTTTTTATCTTCAATAGAATTTTGTGTGCCTTTTTTCTCGTCATTTTCGCGCTTAAGAAATTGTTGAATATTTTTTGTAATTCTATTAAAAAAATAACCTGATAAAAAGCCCAAAATTATGCATAATATACCTATTATTAAGACAAGCGCATATCTTATATCAATCATTTTTCCAACTTCCGATCTTGCGACCGTAGCGGTCGTATTCAGTTATTGAACCGTCGTTGTTCTTTTTGAAACTTCCTGTTTTTCTTCCGTATTTGTCTTTTTTTACAACATAGCCGTTTGACTGTTTTTCATAAGAACCGACTTTACGGCCGTATTTGTCCCGCTTTACCGCTGCACAACAGGGTAGGGCAAAACACATAATACAGAATATTACAATAAGTTTTTTCATCTCAACACCTTTATGTATTATAACATATCAATTCAATTATAAATTACTTTTAAGAAACAGAAATTAATATATTTTCCGCTATGAACACATTTACATTACCAGATATAAATACAAACCCTGATATAAGGGTGTCATATACTATTAACAATCAGTCGTATATGTTTCATTTCCAATGGTGCGATTCTTTTTGCCTGCTTGATATTTATATGATACAGGATAATGAAAATGTTTACATCGCAAAAGGCGAGCCTCTTGTACCGGGACGTAATCTGATAGCCCGCGCGGATATGCAGGGCAGTTTGATGCTGGTGAATAAATACGGACAAAACGCAGAACTGTTGCAAGAAAACTTTTCTACTGATTTTGTTTTGGTTTATATAGCGGATTTTGCGTAGGCTGACTGAACGAAGTGAAGGAACGCCGAAGTAATGAGGACAAAAACGAACGACAACGAAGTGAAGTGAGTACTTGTCCGAATGGAGCAATAATCCAAGACGCGGAGAACGAGTTAGATGGCGTATAATAAGTTAAAATTCAATATAATGCTGCAAGTTGCAGGTGCCGATCTTAGTATACAAGATCTGGATATAGATTTTGATGTATACAAAAACAATAAATCAGAAAACAATAAATCGACAATCACAATCTGGAACCTGAACGACACAACATATCAAAGATTGTTGGAAAAAACCTATGCAGTAGATTTGTACACCTGGTACGGCGATGACGAACCATCTTTAATGTTCAGAGGCTTTGTTGACAAAGATAAAACCTCAAAACGCAACATAAACGGCAGGATAAATACAGCAAAAGGCTTTTTGGAAAGCCCTGTAAGACAGGACATAAAAGGTTCTTTTGATATTCCTACAATAATTGAACTTGTGGACGGGCACGTTGCCTACACACAAACAAAAATAAACAAAGATTACCGAACCAAAGTAACCTCAACTCAAATTCTAAAAGACTGTATTGAGGCAATGGGTGTTGGAACTGCAAAATTCAGCGACAAGCTCCCTGTAAAAGAATATCCGACTTTTAAAGCCGTTGGTGCACCTCAAGCTGTTATGCAACAGGTTTGTAAACCTCTCGGTATAAAATTTAATATATCAAACGGGTTGATTCAGGTGGTTGCCCCTGATGAGGAATTTAACGGGGAGTTTGCTATACTTTTAAACCGTGAAAACTCAATGCGGCCCGACAGGGTAGGAGAAAATGAACTTGTTATATCAACAAGGCTTATTCCGTCTTTGAATCCTTATGACTGGGTACAATGTGATTTTAATGAGTTTTCGGGTGTTGAAAGTGTGCGTCAGGTGCATTCCAAAGGAAATAACTACGGTACACAGGGCTCTACGGAAATTATTATAGGCTTTGATAAATTAAAGAAAAAAACTAAACGCAAGAAAAAGAAAACAGAAAACTTATGAGAGATTGTAATGATTCTTTTAATGACATATTAGACGGCTTTTCCAATGCAACTCTTGTTGAAAAGCCTTGTAAGATTGTGAAAGTAAATTCGCAGTATTGCGTTGATGTTGAATATTATGACAACAACGAGCCTTACTACCTTTATAATGTGCCTGTAAAACATTTGCAGACACAAAGTGCTTTTGTTTTCTTGGGGCTAAAGGCAGGCGACTGCGGGACAGTAAGATTTTTTGATAACGATGTAACGGGTTACTATGCTGATGACGAGTATGTAAGCGATGAAACAAGAAGCCATGACATAAATGACAATTTGTTTTCTTTCGGGTTTTATCCGGCACTTTCACAGTATGTATTTCCTCATGGTGATGTGGTAATAGGCACGACCTCGGGAGCTGTTGTCAACCTGACAGCTGCAGGAATATCTATCAGCGGCGGTGATGTTTCTATAACCGGGAGCGGGAATATTACAATCTCAAGCAGCAGCGTCTCAATCGGAGCAGACACAACAATTGACGGTAAAAAGTTTTTGGAACACACACACTCAAACGGAAACCAGGGCAACCCGACAGGCGGGGTGATTTAAATGACGGATATATTGATGAAGAATAATCGTTTGCCAATGTACAACGGTGACTTTGTGCTGACAAATGCAACTGACGAGATTAAACAGCATATTGCTACGGCGCTAAATACGTTTTATACAGACTGGCTGCTTGATTTTACAAAAGGCATAGATTACGCCTATGGCCTAAGACATGAGGAATTTTTGCGCCACGATATCAAAAATCAGATTCTCGGAGTCGAAGGGGTTGTCGCGTTGTCTGCGTTTAGTATGAAGTTTGACAAAACAAACCGGAGCTGGCAAGTAACAGCAGCGGTAAAAACGATTTACGGAAAAGTTGAAATTAATGAATACATTCAGCAATGATTTTTGGGAAGGCCTGTGGCCCTGAACAAACACCAGGATAGAAGATAGTCAACCAAGATAAGGAAGCCTTGTAAAAAAAATGAAAATAGATGAAAAAGGAATAGTTCTTTCAACCTTAAACGATATTTTAGACGCTTATGAATTGCGATATCAAAGCAAATACGGCGCTGATTTTTATATAAAACCCGAGGGCGTAATTGACAATATTGCCCAGTCATCAGGCTTTATGGAGATGTCCTTGCAGGAACAGATTGCCTTTTTAGGCAAACAATTCGACCCTGAAACAGCAGAAGGAGTCTGGCAGGACAAGCTGTATGAAAGAATAAATCTTTACAGACTGGAGGCCCAATCCACAGTATTTACCAAAGGCATAATCGGAACACCGGGTTTTAGTGCGGAAGCAGGCTCTGTTACTATCCGTTTAGAGGCGACGGGTGATGAATTTGTCAACAGTGAGGCCTTTACCATAGAAGACTCGGGTACGGCAAATATCCGGTTTGAGTGCGTAATCACAGGTGTGATTCCGGTGAATGCTGCTGATACTTTTCAAATAGTTGAAGCACCAAACGAAATCACAGCAATATCTCAAGAAGATGCAACAGACATAGCCACAGGCAGAGAAAGAGAGTCTGATGACGAATTCAGGATACGTTATCGAACAGCAAAAGCAATAAACGCAAAGGCAACAAGAAATGCCAATATTGCAAACCTTTCCAAATATGTTGATAACATAGCATTTTTAAAGATTTTCGACAAAAAAACAGATTACACAATGGAAGCCGGTACGCTGCTTGTTATAGCAAAGCACAATACAACGGATGCAGCTTTTGCAAATGCAGTTTTTGAAAGCGTAACAGACGGAATTGACTTGTTAGGCGATGACACACAGGTGGTCAAAGACAGAGCGGGGCAGGACGTAACGATAAACTGGAAAAACGCTGACGAAATCCAAATTGATATAACAGGAACAATCAAAGTGCGTGACGGATATTACCCCAACACAGTAATAGCAAATGCAAAACAAAGCATATTAGCTTATATAGAAAAACGTGTGTTCGGGCTGGAATCGATAATTTATGCAACGGAATTTATTATTCCTGTGCTCCAAACCGACGGAGTAGAGGCAGTTATCGGCATTCAGATAAAAAAACACGATGACGAAGAGTTTACAGACAGCGTAAGCTTGAGCCGTGAAGAGGTTCCGGAGTTCGCTTTGGAGCGTATAAGTTTAACAGAGCAATAGCGATGATAAGTGAAAACGGCTGTGCCGCTGAGGCGCGGACAATGATTATAAAACGTCCGCCAAGGAAAGGACGCCTTATAAAAAAATGAAAACATTTAACTACCAGATTGAAGCATTGAAATACGTGCTTCCATATTTGCGCGCAAACGAGGATGTCGCTGTTGTGCTAAAAGCTATCGGGGACAGATTCAACAACTTGCAGACGGCAATAGTTTACTTGCTTGACACTCTTGATATCAGAAAAGCAAGAGGCACCTGGCTGGATTATGCCGGAGCAGAGGTCGGCGCTCAGCGTGATGAAATGGATTTTGGCGATTATTTTTGTGTCAACAGATTGCATATAAACGTCGCAAAAAGGTTTTATTTCCTGACATCAGGGCTGGATCCCGAAACACCCTTGAGCTTGAACGACGCAGAGTTTATACAAAAGATTTTTGCGTATATAGGTGCAAACTCCTCGTGCGGGACTCGAAACGAAATCATCGATATTGTAAAAACTATCACAAACGCACAAAAGGTAATTGTTCAAAAAACAGGCAGATGCGTTTTGAAAATAGATTTAACGGGCGATTCATTAATCATTACACAAAATACGGTTAATTATATTCAACAAATTATAGGCGACGGAATTTATTTAGAGGAGATAACATTAAATGGCAAAACCAACTGAACCTAATATTTCAATACCTCAAGGCTTTGCGAACGAAGGTCAAAAAACTGACTTTCTTGAAGAAAAAATACAAAAAGGCTTTGACCCTGTAGACCCTGATGTGCTGGCAGGGGACAACCTTAACAAATTTATTGACGATACATATAAAGGCTTGAATTATACAATTGACTCAGTTAATGACCTTTATAAAGGCGCTGTTTTGTATGATGTGAGAGAAAATTACTCAAGCACATCTATTGTATTTAATATCGAAGACGATGGTATATTTATATATAAATCTCTCACCGATGACAACCTTGGCAACCCACTGTCTGATGAGACAAAGTGGAAAAAAGTAGACCTGGGTGACGGCGGAGGCGGCGACACAGGAGGCGGCTTCTCCCTCTTCGACGTGGTAGAAAAAGACCACATCTTGAGCTTTGAGGAGTCAATGGGCTTCGGGCTTTTAGGCACATACGTGTACAAGGAACCTGTTGCCGGTTCTCGCTACGGCTACCCTGATTTTTACAACGAGTGCGTGGCGCAAAAAAGCACAGAAGGCAACACTCTTTTGGCTTTGAAAAACAATGTTGAAATAGTGGGCTCTCCTGTAGTAAACAACGGAGTGTTGAGCGGGTTTAGCACGAGCAGCTATGCAACCACTTTGACTTTCCCCACTGACGAGGATTTTGATTTTCAATTCAAACTCAAAACAGGCGCTGACATATCAGGCGAGCAAGAAATTTTTGCATGTCCTACAGCGAGCGGGCCATCTCAATATTATTTTTGTTTAGTAAACTTAGAAAGTAATAATCTTAATGTAATTTTTAATGGTGGCCTTGGTGTTTGGCAGTATCCTTTTGGAACACCCGCTCAACCGGAAACAGATTATATTGTCAAAGTAGTTTATTCCAAAACCAATAATACATTGCATGTGACTATGTCTTTGGCAAATGGCACGGTATTGCTTGATGATACAAAACAGGTTGACGAACTGTACGATATAAAAGAGGCAGTTATAGGTACAGGCAAAGATAATGCAGTCACTATCTTCAACCCATTTAAAGGCTCTGTGGATTTGAAAGAATGTTATATAGAAAGCAACGGCCAGCGTATCTGGAGCGGTGCCTCGATAGCCACAAAGAACCCTAACGGACACATCTTCTACGACATTGCAGACAAAGCCACTGTTGATGAAATCTTTTCTCAACGCGGTGAGGCGTGGTTTTACGGCGTAGATACAGAAAATGAAAGAATCTTTTTACCCAGAGGCACACGTTCACAGTACACTGTAAACACTGACGAAACAGGCGATTATGTAGAAGCAGGGCTGCCGAATATCACCGGCACAATGGTCGGTGATATTTCAGAAGGCGTAGCAACAGGGGCTCTGAAGATAGATACTATATATTCAGGTGCTATGTGGCAAGGAAGCGTAAACGTAGCACGTATGAGAAATTGGAGCCTTGACGCTTCACTTTCCAACCCTATCTATGGCAAATCCGACACAGTACAGCCTTATGCAACAAAGAAACTTTTGTACATTGTAGTCGGCAATGTAAAAGTGCAAAGTGCGGCTTCTGATGTTGTGGATGTTACTACAACTGAAAATGACACTGTGCCGTTGTTTACAGGACAGTATTTCAATTTCAAGCCGAACAACCCAAGCTGGCTAAAAGCAGGAGAACAACAAGACAGCGGAGGTATATACACTTCTTGCTATAACAAACTTGTACAAGCCTTAACCGATAATATCTGGGAAATAAAAGTAATAGACTCCACTGCTATGGAAGAGGGTACAGACTACTCCGAGTATTGGATTGTTTATCAAGACGCAATGAGGTTTAGGACTCCGTTAACAGCCTGTAAGGAAATAATGCCCGGAAACGAAATAACGAGCAGCTTAGGTTTTTCTTCCAATCCCACAAATACAGTCGAATCATATACAGTCCCTTACAATGGATATATTACGATAATAGGGTATAAGACCTCTACATCTAATACTTTAACCGTGAAACTCAATGGCACAATCGTCAGCCAAACAAGAGCCCTGGCCTCAGGTTTGAGTAGTGAAAGTTACTTCTTTGCAAGAAAAGGAGATATTGTAACGGTAAGTACTGATTCTACAAGCACAGGATGGGTTATTGCAACGCAAACAATAACCAAAGCTACGGCAAACGGTGAACTCTACTTCAAAGCAGCCAGCGCTGTAGAAAACATAGAGATTCTAAATGTTGGCCAGGTAATGGAGGAATTATCAAACAAGGTTAATGTGTCCAATACCAGCTGGGCGATTAATGCTTGTATGCCTGATTATACAGCGCAAACAACTTTTACTCTCCCTGATATCGGACAAACTTTTACGGCCCCTTATGACTGTTTGTTATTTGTATCTATTTTTAATGCCGGCGCCGGCAACTTTGAACTCAGATACAACAATTCAAACGGAGGTTTAATAATGTTTGGTTCAGCAGGAAGCAATCAAGTACATGTCTCACAAACAGCCTATCTAAAAAAAGGCTGGCAGATTTATAGAGGAGGACAAATTGGTTACAACCAATGTTACATCACCCCTCTTATTGGTGCAGAAGGAGCAAACTAATGATTAAATACGCAAAAGTAATAAACGAACAAACAGGCCTGTGCGAAGTAGGAATAGGCACAAACAGTAAATTCTACAAATCAATCGGCATGAAAGAGCAGGACGTCTCTCAATCTGACATAGACGGCAAGTGGTATTTGTCAGACAAATGCCCGATGAAATCCAATGAAACCAAGCTTGCAGAAGCCAAGCAAGCAAAGCTCAACGAGGCAAGCAACAAAGCCTTTGAATATAGAGATAAAACCGGCACTGTTTCATTCGACGGCAGACCTGTGGAGCCTATTATGCCTATGACAGAGGGTGAAGAGCCCCCAGCTACAATAACCGTTCACACAGAGCTTTTAAATCAAGATGATATGTTTCAGCGTGTCATAGGCTTCCAACAGGGCATTTTTACGCAAGACCAAATATACAACACAAAAGAGGATATCCCCGTCTACCTGAATGCGCAAGAAGCACAGGCCGTTTACTTCGCTATAGTTGCACGTGCTCAAAAACTGTGGGTACAAGACTATATGACATACAAATCAATGATTGAAGCGTGCACCACTGCTGAAGAAGTCAATGCAATTGTGATTGATTATGACAATGTACCTGTAATTCAAGAGCCAGAAGCACCTGAAGAACCAACAGAAGAAACAACCGAGGAATCCTCGGATGTTGAGGAGGAACATGAGAATAAACCCGACAAAACCACACCCGATACCGGTGTTCAAGAGGTTCAGGAAGACACTGCAGGAGAGACTGAATAATGGAAAAATTTATCGAATATGCGCCGTCAATCATAGTTGTGATAGCTTTTGCAGCAGCTTACAAAGTCTTTGCAACACCAAAACAGCTTGCAGAACTTAAATCACAGCTGATTGAATACATTTCAGAACACTATGTATCTGAAAAATCTTGTGATAGCTGCACAAAACACATTGACGGAACATTAAAAACGGTTACGGAATCAATTCAGAAGCTCGATGAGAAACTCGATATGAAAATTGATAAAGTCACCGAACTAATAGAAAGACGTATTGAACAGGCGGAGAGAGGTCATTGATGAACAAAATAATCATCCACTGGACAGCCGGAACCTATCAACCAAACACAACAGACCTTGAACACTACCACTTTTTAATTGACGGTGAAGGTAAAAAACACAATGGAAAATACAAACCCGAAAATAACGAAAATTGCAACGATGGCAAATATGCTGCACACACAGGAGGCGGCAATACAGGCGCAATCGGCGTCAGTATGTGCGCTATGGCTGGCTTCAACTCTGCTGCTTCTTGTGGCAACTATCCTATAACACCCGTTCAACTTGAGGCGTGTTTCAAGCTCTGTGCCGAGCTTTGCAAAAAATACAACATACCCGTTGAAAACGTTTGGACACACTACGAGTTTGGAATAAACCACCCCGACACTACCTCTCACGGCAAGATAGACATTATCTATCTACCCCCGTACCCTCTCGTAAAACGCAACGAAGTCGGCGGGTTTATAAGAAGCAAAATCAGATGGTATTTGAACAAGTTATAAAAAGAAAGGCGGAAAAAATGAAATGGTACGAATTTTTCTTAAACTACTTAACACAGGCAAGCACCTACAAAGGTATTTTCACAATGCTTGCAGCATTTGGTGTTGTTGTTTCGGACGGACTTACACAGGCAATTATTGCCGTGTGCGTTGCGGTATTTGGACTAGTGGACGTTATCATTGACGAAAGAGCAAAAAAATAATGTGGCTTGGTATTTCTACTGCGATAGAAGCGTTTTTTAAGTCGCTCTCAAGCGGTTTTGACTACGCCTCAACATCCAAAGAACACCAGTCCGAAACGCAGATTATCAAAGATAAAAAGAGGCTAAAGAAAGCCACAGATATTGCAGAAAAAATCATCAGTCTTGTTTATAAATATCTTGATTGCTTCGATGAAAAGGACAGAAAAAAGTTTATAAAACTGCACGATGATTTTAAAGATAACAACTAAAAAAGGCCCTCTACTGTTGAGTAGAGGGCCTTTTTTATATCTTTTCAAAATTATATAAAA
>OLNL01000682.1_pt1 | contig 36010 bp, 25 predicted proteins | sample 1672181 | NCBI WGS metagenome assembly OLNL01 (sample SAMEA3136656, study PRJEB25190) | human gut metagenome | biome: human gut; feature: human-associated habitat; material: faeces | place: Austria | collected 2013
AGCGAGTAGCATTGAGCGGAAAATTGCAGTGAGCGAGCCGATGATGAGGGGCTGGCACAACACAAGCGATGCGACTACGCACAGCGTGACCGAGCGGATGTAAAGATGTGTGACCTCTTTATCGCGGTAGCCGAAAACCTTCATGTAGCTGATGGAACGTGCGCTGCGATCGATGACGGCTTTGGTGAGCAGGTACATGAACAGCAAGAAGATGAATACGGCCAAGCCCACCATCATTCCAATCATGGAGTCCATCATGTCTACGAATTGGTTGCCCACCGCACGCATGTCATCGGGGGTTGTGTCGTTTGCGTAGTAGCGTGCGTCCAAGGTGAGTGCTTCGTTGCTAACGTATCCGTTGAAGTACGACTTGTTGTTGCTGAACATCGTGTTGAAGTCGTTGATGCTCATGTATACGTTCATATTCGAGTTCGAACCCCAGGTGTCTTCCTGGCCCGAGAAGGTAAGGCTGTGGGTTTTGTCTTCGTACTTGTCGTAGAGGTTTACCTGTTGGTTTTCATTCCAGCCGAACTTGTCTGCAAGACCCGCACCGAATACGGCTTTGCCATCGCCTATATCAAGATCCTTCCAGTAACGGGAATTTGGCTGAATGCCGTAGACGGCAACGGTTTCGGTGCCGTTGTTGTTCCCTCGGTCGTATTCAAGCTGGTAGACGGCGTACTTTTCTGCTTGGTTAATGACATCAGCGCCGTTGCCGATGGTGTTTACGGGATGAATATCGTCATCGTCTGTATCGATATCGGCGGCTTTTTCCATTAAGTCGATAGCTTCGTCGCGGTTGCATCCAAGAGCGTCGGCAATGTCATCTATAGATACATAGAAAGCGTCCTTTTTGCGTTGTGCTTTAGAAAGGGCGTTAGTTGCTGCCTGAGTAGTTTCGACAGAAGGCGACGCCATTGCTTCATGGTATGCATCCTGTGCGGCATCTGCTGCTTCTTCCAGTTCGTCTTGCGCGTCTTCTGCGGCGGTAATCAACGTACCGTTGATGGACTGCAGGCGTTCGAGCGCGGTCCACGCTTCGCGTTCTTCGGGTGTTCCTTCGAGTTCGAGTGGCGCCTTAAGAGTGTAGGTATGTTCGGCTACGAGGCTTGTTTCCAAGTTGTCGGCGTAGTGCGTCATGGTGGGCAGGATAGCCAGGCCGAAAAGCAAAAGCAGGCTGGCGAATGCAATTCCTACGAAGAGTGTGGCGAAGTTGCCAAGGTTTCGCAGGAAAATACGAAGGCGGAAGCGCGCTACGAAGCTCAGACGTTCGGGTAAGCGCACGCCGCGCTTGGTGCCCGATTTCCCGGCAGCTTCATGACGCAGGAACTGCAGTGGCGTTTTTCCTATTTTGCGCAGAAGGCCCACGAGCGTAATGATGATAAGTGCGGCAGCGGGCACCACGGCGCACTTGAGGAAAATACCCCAGTCCCAGAACACCTGGAACGGAGGCAGGCTGTAGGAGCCGTAGTAAAGCTGGCGCATGGGCTCGGTAAAGAATGCCACTCCGAGCGCGGTACCTAGACCAGCTGCTAAGATGCCTACAATTGCCGGCAGCGCTAGATAGTGCAGGACAATCTCGCTTCGGCGATATCCGCTTGCCAGAAGGGTGCCGATAATTGCGCTTTCCTGTTCGATGGTGGCGTTGGCAAGCACCACAAATACGAATGCCATGATAACGATGATGATGTAGAGCAGGGTAGTCCACATGGCCGAATCGCCTTCAACATCGTCTGCGGCGTAGCCAATTCCTTGGTTGGCGCTTGCATCGGTGAGGTCGTCGATATTTGCATCGGCATCCGCCATTGCCTCTGCCATATCTTTTTCGGCATCGGTGCGGTCTGCAACGGAAAGGTTGCGGTTGGCGAAGGTAAACGAGTAGGTGTATGTGGGTGCGCCGCCAGCATCTTTAAGCGCTTCAAAGCCCGCGGGGGAAACTTCGGCAACGCCATAGGTGATGGTGTTCACGGTGAAGTCGGAGTTATTGAGGAAAAGCGCTTGGCTGTCCGGTTGGGTCATGATGCCGCAGACGGTGTAGGTGCTGCCTTCGAGATCGACGGTATCGCCCACATGGATATCGTTGTTTTTTGCAAACACGCGGTCGATGGCAACTTCATTTTCGGTTGCAGGTTCTGAACCCTCGCAGTAGGCTGCGATGTCTACTTGGGTGCGATGCTTGTAGGTACGCAGTGTGCGTTTGGTCCCATCGTCATTGGGGAGTGTGATGGCGGCATCGATGGAATAGTTATCAAAGAGCGTAACGCCGCCCACGTCTTCGGCTGCATCGCGTGCGGCTTGAAGCTGGTTGTCGGTGGCTTCGAACGAGGTGGCTAAACGGCCGTCTTCGATGGTGTATTCGCCGTGCATGCCATCGATGATCTGGCTGATCGAATGTGCGGCAAGTAGAAAGCCCGAGGTCAAAGCAATGGCTCCGCACATAAGCAGAAAGATGCCAAGGTATTTGCCGATGTTGTTCTTGAGTTCGCGGGGGAGTCGTTTGGCAAGTGGTGTCATCGTTCGCCTACCATTCAAGCTTGCAAGCGGGCACAGGCGCTCCATTTGCTGCGTCTTCCGCCAGATGTCCGTCGCGCAAGCGAAGCACGCGGTTTGCCATGCGTGCTATTGCGGCGTTGTGTGTGACGATAACGATCGTGCAGCCATACGTGCGGTTCACGCTTTCCATAAGCTCAAGAACCTCTTTCGAAGTTTTGTAATCGAGGGCACCGGTGGGTTCGTCGCACAAGATAAGGCCAGGGTTCTTCACCAACGCTCGTCCGATGGCGCAGCGCTGTTGCTGGCCGCCTGAAACCTGGCGCGGGAATTTGTTGCGGTGCTCCCACAGGCCAAGCGAATGCAGCAGTTCGTCTATGGGAAGGGGGTTCTTGGAAAGGTGTGCTGTGACCTCGATATTTTCACGAATGGTGAGGTCGGGAACCAGGTTGTAGAACTGGAAAACGAAGCCAAGTTCACGGCGGCGGTATTCGCCCAAGGTTTTTGCGGAAAGCGCGGTGATCTCGCATTCTCCGACGCGGATCGTGCCGCCGTCGGCCCCTTCAAGCCCACCGATGAGGTTCAGGAAGGTTGATTTTCCTGAACCAGAGGGGCCAAGCATAACGCATATTTCGCCTTTGTGTATGGTTGTGGTAATTCCATCAAGCACTTGGACGCGCGCTTCGTCATTGCCGTAGTGCTTCTTGAGTCCGTTGACCACCAGGTAGGGGGTGTTGCCCTCCATAAGTGCTCCAATCTGTGCAGAAGGCCAACGGAGCGGTCGGTGTGATAGCGTAGTTAGCCGTGGTTAAGTTAGGTTAAGCTAACTTTAGCACAGATGCATAGTGCATACCGAAAGAGAATGATTGGGGAGATTGGGCAATTACCAACAAGGTTTGGACTTGTTTCTTTTTGCCGTTGAATGAAACAAGGCGCCCGCCGAATGGCGAGCGCCTTGTTTTTGCAAACAAACAAGCTGGTAAAAGCTACTTTTTGATAGACTTGAATGCTTCGGTCTGGGCCTTGATGCCGCGCTCGGCTGCCAGGCGTTCGATGGAAGTTGCGCCGAAGAAGCCATCGATACCAGGAACGTTTTCGATGATGTAAGCCGCATCCTTGGGCTCGGAGATGGGGCCGCCATGGCAGATAACGAGTGCATCGGGGTTGATATCCTTTACAACCTTTACGATGCCTTCGATGATCTTTGCGCAATCCTCGAGAGTGCGTGCGGTTTCTGCGCCGATGGTTCCACCGGTGGTAAGGCCCATGTGGGCAACGATGATGTCTGCGCCAGCCTTGGTCATTGCTGCTGCCTGCTCTTCATCGAAGACATACGGGCAGGTAAGCATGTCGAGCTTGTGAGCCTCGGCAATCATATCTACCTCAAGGCCGTAGCCCATGCCGGTTTCTTCGAGGTTCTTGCGGAACGTACCGTCGATAAGGCCAACAGTGGGGAAGTTCTGAACGCCGTTGAAGCCCTGCTCCTTAAGCTCGGCAAGGTACTTCTTCATTACGCGGAAGGGGTCGGTGCCACATACGCCAGCGAGCACGGGGGTGTCCTTCACAACAGGCAGAACCTCGGCGCCCATTTCAACAACGATCTGGTTTGCATCGCCGTAGGAAAGCAGGCCAGCAAGAGAGCCGCGGCCAGCCATGCGGAATCGACCAGAGTTGTAGATAACGAAGATGTCGGCACCGCCGGCTTCAGCGGATTTAGCCGTGATGCCCGTACCAGCGCCTACACCGAGCAGGATGTTGCCTTCGTCGAGGGACTTGCGGAAGCGGTCGAGGATTTCTGCGCGGGACAATTCAAGCATGGTTTTCTCCTTTTTCCTTGAGGAACTGTTACTTTAATGAGCGTTTTCCAATAAGAGATACTGCCCTTATGGAAAAAGGCCCAATGAAGCTAGGGTTGCGGTGCCGCTTGGGGCACCCTCTGTAATAAAAAGACGAGAACTAGGCGTTCTCGTCTTTTTGTATCGTTATTGATTCATGAGGTCGATCAGCTTTTGTGCTGCGGCGATGGCGAATTCGTCGTCGTTCACATGAGCATCCATTTCGATGAGCTCAGCCTTTGTCGGGTCGATCTCATCGCGAAGTACTTGGAACAATGCCGCATCTTCTTCGGGACCATAGAACGGCTGGCCTTCTGCGTCGATCATCGAAACGCCCTTCAAAGGCAACATAACGGCGCACGGGCCGATAGACATGTTCACCTTGCTTGCGATAGCACGCCCAATTTGCTCGTTTTCTTCAACCGTGGTGCGCATAAGCGTAACGGTTGGGTTGTGCTTGTACAGTTTGCGAGACTGGTAATGCTCGGGGACGGTATCCCACGGGCCGAAATTCACCATGTCGTCAGCGCCTACGGACACCACAGCGGGAATACCGTTAAGGGCAGCAGCACTGCAGCGATCGGGGCCAGCGTTAAGAACGCCGCCAGCAATTTCATCGCACCATTCGGTGGTAGTCAGATCGAGTACGCCTTTGATGAAGCCGCCGTTGATCAGTGATTCCATGCATTTTCCGCCCGTGCCAGTTGCATGGAATACAAGTACTTCATAGCCGTTTGATTCCAGGTATGCCTGTGCTTTCTGGATAGCGGGCGTGGTAACGCCGAACATGGTTGCGGCCACAAGTGGTTTGGAATCTTCGTGCTTGGGAGCAGTGTGCTCGAGCATGCCTGTCATAGCGGCAACCGCGTTGTTGAAGATCGTTGCAGAGAAGGAATTGATGCCCGCAACGTCAACGATGGAGGGGAACATGGCAATGTCGGATGCGCCGACGTAGGGCGAAGTATCGCCTGAAGCCATGGTGGACACCATAACCTTGGGAACGCCTACCGGCAGCTTGCGCATGCCTGCGGTTGCGATAGCGGTTCCGCCCGATCCGCCCATGGAAAAGACGCCGTCAAAGCGACCGTTGGCATACAGCGTAGGCAAAAGCTTTTCAACGCCGCGCGTCATGGTTTCTGTGGCGAAGGCGCGGTCCTTCTTTTCGACGATGGTTGACATTTCGATATCAACTGCTGCTGCTACTTCCGTGTTGGTAACGTCAGGCATGGTTTGCGGATCGAATACGCCGCAGTGGATGGTAATGGTGTTGATGCCCAGCTCTTCGAAGCGGGTTTTAACGTAGGCGAATTCTTCGCCTTTGGTGTCAAAAGTGCCAATAATAGCAACAGTTTTCATGTATGCCTCCCCAAAAAATAGATCCCAATAGTTTCGAGAGCTATTGATTTTTTTACAATAGATTAAGAATTGTTAGAAATCAATGAACGTGTTCATCTAGACGGACGGATTAAGCTTTTTGGGCATTCGTTAGAAGTGCCTCTTCTAACTTTTCTGTTGCTTGCTTATTTAAAAATAGTGTCGTTCCACCAGGTAAACAGTGTTATCTGTTCCTATTGGTACTTTTCTGAAATAGGTTTGAATACCAATTCGATATGAAACTTTAACTGCGGTTTGCTTTATGCCATTGGGTTGTATGCTCGTCGGTGACTTCAAGCGTTGCACAGTCCACCAAATAGAAATCGACGATTTCGGCGGAAGCGGATTCTGCTCCATCTGCTGCGAAGCGGTGCTTTTGCAGAACGTATTCCCGGTTCGATAATCTTTCATGCTGTTCGTTCAGGATAATGTGTAGCTCGGTAACTTGGCCAGTTTTTTCGTTTGGTTCCCTGGAGATTACAGCATAGGGGTAGCCCTTAGCCGTAATTTTGTATTCCATCTCGAATCCGTCGACCCCAATGTAGCTGGCAACCGCTGCCATTTCCTGTTTGTATGCTTGGTAGTCTTGGGCGGTAGGGTAGCCATCTTCGTCGATCTTTGGGGTTTCGTTCTGTGCATCAGGAATTGTTTTGCCGTTATAGGTGTCTAGCTGGAGCTCTTCAATTTCCCCATCCAAGCTGAGGTTGTAGCGATAGTCGCTTTGCTCTTCGCCGAATATGGTGGCTGATGCGTGGTCGCTGCCCCATGTAGTTTCCCAGTTTTCAGGACTAAGGTTTTTGCCGTCGTTGGCAATGTCGAAGCTGCACGTTGTGACGGTTTTCCCATTGCTTTCGAGAACAAGACGGGCGTGGGTTGAACCGAAGGGCCAATCTGGTTCTCCGATTTGCTGGAAGTGCAGTTCGTAGGCGCCATCGGGAGATTCCGATACGTCGATATCGGTTGTTTTGTAATTGATGTTGTAAAGAAGTAGGCCGCTCGCCAGCGCAATAAGAACCCAGCTCCACGCTGCGATTCCCAGGAAGATTTGGATTCCCCGTTTTTTGATAAGGACGCAGCCTACAACGTTAGCTGTGGCAATGAATAGCATTATGAGAATAAGCACCATATCGGAGTTCCTTGTATCATCGTCCTTTTGGTTGGTGCTTAGAGGATAACGCTGAGCCTTTACTTCCTGAACTTATTCAATAGGAACCCGAAAAGGCTGATGCCGTCTTCTATAGCGTTCTTTGTTCTGTAGTCGCCCATGGTGTCGTTTTCGATCATGCGCTCTCGATTTTCCTTCAGGATGCGCCCATCGGCTTCGACTCTGGCGGATGCAAGTACGGAGTCGGCAAAGTATTCCGCGGTTTCTTTTCTGTTTTCGCGCATCATGCTCTTGGCGGCTTTGAGCGATTCCCGCCGCTGTTCTTTTGTTTGCGGGGATTTTTTCTGGGCGCATTGGCAGATGAGTGCCACAAACTTTTCCGAAAGCCCTTCAGACGCGAAGCGATTTTCGAAGGCATTGAAGTCTGCGCACTGTTCGCCAAGCGCGGCTACTTCGGCGCAGAATGCATCCACTTCGGGCCGCAAGCTATCAGGCACGATGAGGTATTCATCGAAGTAATGCGTTTTCGCATCAACGCTTTTTTGTACGTCGCTGTTCATGTTCGTGCCCTTTCTCGCATGCGTTGACTAGGGAAAGTGTTCCTTATACGACAGTGCCACAGTTGTAAGCGCGAGGGAATGAACTCATGTCCCAATATTGGTACAGGTATGCGCCCTTGTTTCCCATTTTGGATGATGGTGGTGGGGCGATTGCGCACGTTGCTCGGTGGGGCCTGCCGCTTGTTTTTGCGTGGGGCTTGATTTTCGAATGTCTGTTTTGTTTTCGGCTTTACCTTTTTCTAACGCGCTCTATGAGCCAGATTTGGCCATGTCTTATATGCTTAGTGCGAATGCGAAATTGGTACGAATGCGAAATGGTCATTCTCGAATCGGGCCAATAGGGCAAAGTTTGCTCTGGGCAGTGTCGCCAATTTTGTCTGAAGAAGTATTCAGAGACGTATTGACTGCGCCGAACAGTGTGCCGTCGAATTGAGGAACGCGTAATGAAGATACTTGCCATCAATGGCAGTCCTAAAGGCAATCGAAGCAATACCTGGCGTTTAACCATCGCTTTTCTTGAAGGTATTACCATCCAGGAAGAAAATGGCGGTGCACAGGCCCCTGAAATCGAAACCCTTAACATCAGCTCGCTTAACCTCAAACCCTGCTTGGGCTGCTTTTCATGTTGGAGCAAGACGCCAGGCGAGTGTTGCATTCGCGACGATATGCAGGGAGTTATCAATAAAATCCTGTGGGCTGACGTTGTTGTTTGGAGTTTCCCCCTGTATTACTTTGGATTGCCCGGTCAGCTGAAAACCCTCATCGACCGTCAGCTTCCTATGTCCCTCCCGTTCATGTGCACGGAAACGGAAAGCGGAGGGCATCCTTCTCGCTACGATATGAGCGGCAAGAGCACCGTGGTCATTTCCACGTGCGGCTTCTACACTGCCCAGGGGAACTACGACTGCGTTACCAGTCTGTACGATCGACTGTGCGGAAAAGGCGGCTACACTGCGATTTTCTGCGGACAAGGTGAGCTTTTCAGGGTGAAAGAGCTTTCGGAACGCACTGACGAATATCTTTCTTGGGTGAAGAAAGCGGGGCAGGAATTTGCTTCTGGTGGCATTACCGGAGAAACCCGCGGCAAGCTTGACCAGAACCTATTCCCGCGTGATGTTTTTGAGGTGATGGCAGATGCTAGCTGGGGCGTTGGAGAATCAGGCGAAAAGGAAGATCCTAGCCTGGTGTTCACCCGTCAAATGGCAGCCCTTTATCGCAAGGAATCATGGCAGGAGCACGATGTTGTGCTTGACATGAACTATACCGATATCGGCAAGGTCTACCGCATCACTCTCGGGCAGAGAGGAAGCCGGGTTGAAGTAGAGCCTGAAGATGGCTTTGCTGATGGTTTCACCACACGCATCAACACGCCCTTTGATGTTTGGCGCTCAATTGCAAGCGGCGAGATTGCTGGAGATGAAGCGCTCATGAAGCATCTGTATTCCGTGGAGGGCGATTTCGACCTGATGATGCACTGGGATGATTTTTTTGGCGCGGCATCGAGTGCGGGCGCAAATAATTCGGATGTGCTTGAGGGTGTGAACAGTGGTGATGAGGGCAACGGCAAAAGTGCCAGCGAGCCGAAGACCAATATGCTGCTGCTCTTGATTCCCTGGATCGTGTTCTGGGTTGTTGCGTCTATTGATGGGTTCTGGGGCAGCTTGATCAGCGTGACGGTATGTGTGCTGCTGCCGCTTTTGATGCATCGGACAAAGGCTACGTTGTATGACCAGATTTCTGGTTTAGGGGTAGGTGCGTGTTCTGTTGCGTTGCTGGCGGGAGCATCGCCGATTCTTGTTGTCCCGGTGTCATACCTTTTGTTTGGGCTGATGTGGACGGTTTCGTGCTTCCTGAAAGTGCCACTGACTGCGCATTATTCCAAGAACAGCTATAACGGGGAAGCGGCATTGCACAATCCGATCTTCATGAGAACGAACCGCATCCTTACGGCGGCGTGGGGAGTGCTTTACCTGGTTACGCCCATTTGGACTTACTCCATCATGCAAACGGACGCAGCAAGCTATGTTGGCGCAATTAATTCCGTTCTTCCCGCGTTGATGGGAGTGTTCACCGCATGGTTTCAGAAGTGGTATCCACGGCACATTGCGCGTGGATAGACGATCGCGTCAAGGAGCTTGGGAAAGAAGGCTTCGATCCATGGTGCGTTGTTCGCGCGCAGGTGATCTGCTCATTGGGGCTGTCAAAGCGGGGGCGATAACATGGCTGAATTGAAAATGGGAGAGTTTGGTGTTTCAAAGTATGGTGAAGCTATATTGCCAGTAGCGTATTGCACCCTCCAATTTGCTTGGACCGTGTTAACAGCAGGGTACCTTCAATACAGTGAAGGTACCCTTTTTCTTTTATGAAGCGAATTGGCAAGCGAATCTGGTCGCGCTTAGCGAAATTATGTGTGCCGCTTTATGAAATAGGCGCTATGACTCAGTTCCTGCTGTCTGTGCATTTTGGTATTGGTTCAGCTTATGCGCAGTACGGAAGCCTGTAATTCTTTTATTCAGCAAAACATTTTCGGCAGCAATTACGACGATGGGGGTTAAGATGTAAAGGATTTTGAGAGCATAGAAAACAGAAAAGGAGTTGCGCAAGAAATGAAAATGAGCAATAAAAACAAATTCATTTCGGGCCTGCTGGGTGTTGCGATGTGCCCCATGATGTTGCCAACCGCAGCATTCGCGGCTGATGATGGCGCAGCATCGGAGGATTCTTCATCCCCGACTGAGTTGATTCAGTCTTCTGAGCAGTGGGAAAGCGCTGATACGGGCGCAAGTTCGGCAGATGCGCCTGCCGCACAGTCCGAATTGACGGGTGAAGCAGCCAATACGACCGGCAAAGCAGCTAATGAAGCAGCAGCCCCTGCAGCCGAAACTGGCGGGGAAGGCGCCACGGCAGCGGTTGCGGAAGTCGGTGGTAAGAACTATTCCAGCCTGCAGGAGGCCATCAATGCAGCCCAGGACGGCGAAACCGTCACGCTGCGGACGGATGCGACCGAGGACGTAACCATTGCCGGCAAGAACATCACACTTGACCTTGGCGGCAATACGCTGACGAACACGAATGCCGGCAAGGCGACGATCTCCGTGCAGGGTGGCACCGTTACCGTGAAGAACGGTAATGTTGCGGGCGGCACCAGCTACTACAACATCGAGGTCACGAAAGGCAGCAATGCCAACATGACGCTGACGGGTGTGACCGCTACGGCGGGCAATACGGGTTCCTCCATGATCGACAACTGGGGCACGCTGACCATCGAAAGCGGTTCGTACTCGGGTGGTTTGAATGTTGTCAAGAGCGATGAAGGCTCGACGCTCGCCATCAACGGTGGCAAGTTTGAGCTGAGCTATGCATCGTCACAAGGCTACACTGGCGTTATTTTCAACTATGGTAATGCGACGATTACTGGTGGAGAGTTTGTATGCAATGCCCCTTATAAGAAATGGGCTCATCCGCAGGTTGTTGTAACTGGCGCGGTAGATGGCTATTCGTCCTCCACGAAGATTATGGGCGGCTCATTTACCAATACGTTCAAGGATACGGTCCAGAACATATTCCATGGTGTTGGCAAAGCTACCAGCGATAACTTCGAGGTCTCCGGCGGTGCGTTTAATAAGAGCATTTCCGAAGGCTACTGCGCCGATGGCTTCATTCCCACCAAGAACGCGGATGGCACCTATGGCGTCAAGGAGGGCAGCTATATTGCCCAGGTTGGTAGCAAGAAGTACGAGACGCTGAACGATGCGATCCGTCTGGCTGCAAAGGGCAAGACCATCCAGCTGCTGACTGACGCCACAGAAAATATTACCATTGCTTCGACGAAGCAAATCACGCTCGACCTGAACGGCCACACCCTTAACGGTGGCACGGGCACTGCGAAGGCGGCCATCCTGAACAAGGGCAACGTGACCATCACTGACACGAGTGCCGGCAAGACCGGCACCATCAAGCGCGATGACCAGGGTGCACAGGGTGAGATCAGCTATTACGTCATTGACAACAATGGCACGATGGTCATCGACCAGGCGAATGTCATTAACAATTCTGGGTCCAAGGGCTCTTCTCTGATCCGCAATGGCGGTGTGGATACTGTATCGTCGCTCACCATCAACGGCGGCACGTTCGAGCAGCAGAACTTCATTGCGGTCAAGAACGACGGCAATGGTGAGCTCACCATCAACGGCGGCACGCTGACCAGCAAGCAGGCTGTTGTTCAGAACTGGAACAAGGCTCAGATTCTGGGCGGCAACCTGACGGGCGGTTATCTCTGGACGGATTCTTATACCGAAGCGGGTACCGTTGGCGAGACCGTCATTGGCGGCGACGCCCAATTCACCGGCACGATTTACATGGACGTCACGAGCCCCAATCCTTCGACCTTGAAGATCGAGGGCGGTAAGCTGGATGTCACCAAATGGCGCGTGACCGACGCAGCGGCTGCGGCAGATGCTACTATCGCGGTTTCTGGCGGCACGTTCACCAATGAGGTTCCTGCAGATTACTGCGCTGCAGGCTATGCACCTGCCGCTAATGCTGACGGCACGTACGGTGTCAAGCAGGCGGTTACTGTTACTTTCGATTCCAACGAGGGTACAGCAGTTGACTCTCAACTTGTTCCCGTTGGTGACAAAGTGGCAAAGCCAGCAGATCCTACTAAGGAAGGCTATACCTTCTCCGGATGGTTCACTGACGAGGGCTGCACCAATGCCTATGACTTCGATGCTGATGTAGACGGCACGCAGCCTGAGTTCACTCTGTATGCCGGCTGGAAGGCGGCCCCCGCTACCGTTGAGCCTGGTACTGGCGACAACGGAAACAACGGTAACAACGGAGGCAACGGCGATAGCTCCTCTGCCAATGCGAATGTAAACGTCAACACCGTTAACAACAACGGCGACAACGCGTCAAGCGAAGCGAAGATGGCTACCGTGAAGACGGGCGACAACCTCGCTCTTGTCGGTGGTGCAATTGCTGTGATTGCCGTTGCGGCTGCTGGTGTTGCTGCATTTGCGCTGCGTCGCAGGAAGATGAACTAGTGCATTACGCTTGTTTATCTCCGTTTGCTGCACGGTAATACAGAATAGGGCTGTTTGATGAAAGGGGCCGAGCTTGGAGGTAGTCCAGGCTCGGCCCCTTCGCTTTGAAGTGCAATTAGGGTAGCCTCCAATTGCGGGTTATTTCCTAGCTAAAGCATGATCTTGGAGTTGAAACAAAGCCGACTTCTGCCAGCAGGCAGCACCGCAGGGTAATGCGTGGCGCATGACGTTAAACGAGACCGTTTTCATTGTTGCTGTAGCGATTTTGCTCTTAAAGCTGCTTCTGCTAATCTTCGTGACGCCTGTGATGACCCGTGAACTCGCTCATAATGATGTGGGCAATAGGGTTAATTCAGTGAACCTATAAATGAGTACTCGAATTAATCATATGCATGAATAGAGCTATAATCTGAAAATTAAGAATGGCTATACCGCCGATTCCATTTGGGGACCTGTGAATACAACCTTACTTCGTCGAGCGATAAGCATTTTGCTTCCGCAACGCTCATAGTCTCGTTTATTCCCGCTCAAGGCTTTGCTGAGCCTTCTGATATGACGGGTTCTAATCTCGATTCCGCCTCTTCCGACAGTGCGCAATTGACGGGGGCAATTCTTCTGATGCTTCTATAAATGCATCTGAGGAATCGGTTCACGAGGATTCTTCCACATATGGTGAAACTGGAACGCCCATGCTCGCCAATGTCGATGTTGGCGTTTCTTCTTCTGACGATTCTGACGTTGAGAGGGCTGATGCGCCTGCGCCCGCAGCAAATGCCGCAGCACCCCTCGTTGATATCATTGAGGCAAATGCTTCCGGAAACCCCCATTCGCAGATGTATACCACGTTGCTCGACAAGGACGGAAAGGTTGTAAGCACGAACGATCCCGACCGCGCGATTGACCAGCGTTATAAGTCTGTTGAGCAAGGTGGGGAAGGTGCTGGCCTCTCAAAGGGCGACAACGTGACGGTTCATTTTCGGATGGCTGCCGTGATGCCGAACAACGCTGATGGCGAAGGCACGGGCGTTCAGGAGGACACAACCTACTATATGGAGCTTCCCTGGCAACTTGTTGCCGCCAAGCAGCATCGGCTTCGGCATAGATGCGTCTACCGCCTTCGGTGAGCCCTGATGGTGGTAGGAGGCCTTTTTCATCGTAATATTCACGGTTCTTACGCTGACGCCACAGAGCGCGGCGTGTTCGCCTGTCGAGTAAGCTTTCTCGGCTTCGCTGTTGATTTTCGACTTGGAACCCACCTCCTTTTCTCACATACGTTACGACGTTATGTTGCGTGACGATCAAGCGCTTTTGCGGTTTATTTCCGCATTACGCAAGGTGTTATTTCTGCAGGAAAGGTTTTTATGGGGGATGTCGCCTGTTTTGCGACAAAGGACCACCTTCATGGAGGCGAAAGGGTGTAGTTCGCGGTAGGCAGATTGTTTTCGTAACTGGCTTAGCGCTAAGCCATGAACAGCGCCACCCAAATCGGCATCGTTAGGATACAGCCGATCGTGGTGATCACATTAATAGCGCTGGCGTACGGTGCGTCCTTCTCGTAAATTTGCGCCATTTGCACCGTTGTTGAGGCGGATGGAGTGATGGTGGCAAGAAGCGTAATGAGCAGGATCGACTGGCCGTTTGTCACCAACGTGTCTACGCCGCTGAACTTGAGCACAAGCGTGACTATGGCAGGGATCAGCACTAGTCTGATGAAGGCGACGAGCCAAACGCGCTTGTTGGCTACGATTTGACGCAAGTCCATGCCTCCGATGATCATGCCCGTTACCAGCATGGCAGCAGGGCCGATCATCTGTCCTACGTCGTAGGTGAAGGTGCCGAAAGGCTCAACAAGCTTGATGCCGAGCACCATGAGCACGATGCCAGCGGCGACAGCAAGCAAGTTGATATTGAACAGAACGGCGCGGACATCAATGTGATGATTCTCGCTGATAAGGGACTTGCCATGTGTCCAAATCAGGATCGTTTGCACGCTCATGTAGGCAAGCGAGTAGACCACCCACTCGTCGCCCAAGATGAAGCCGACAAGCGGGATGATCAGATTACCGCAATTCGAGTAGATGCTTGCCGCCCGCTCAATAGGGGAGAGGTGAAGCGGCTTTGCCAGGATTTTCGTCAGGATGATTTGCCCAACCTGGAGCACGATAGCGCAGACAACTGCGAATAGAAAACCTTGCAGTACATCTGGAGTTAAATCAACCTGCGTTGCAGAAATGAAAGCGCACGGGCAGATGGCGTATACAGACAGGACGGAGAGCGTTTTGCTGTCTCCCGTTTTCAGGAGATGAAGGCGCACTAACGCGAATCCGACAGCCATGATTAGGAATAGCGAAGCGATTTTTTCTATAAGCAGGAGAGTGATCATGGCTCTGGATTATACGCCTGCGGCGCAAGGGGAATATGGAGAGGCTAATGAGGCCGATGGTTGTTACCCTGGCATTGGGAGCCTACTTCGCTGATGGCTTCGCCAAGCAGGGGATTTCTATTGCTGGTAGATTTTGGCCTTATGCGTCGCCGCAGCCGCCGCAGCCGCGGCTGGCGTTGCTGCAGCAAGGCGCCACAACCGCTAGTTTGCGCCGAATGGCCACGTTCACGTAAGCAAAACAAGCACTAAGCGAATACTGTTTCATGATCATGGGCTGTGCTCGGCGCGATGGCCCTGACAACTGCGGGAAGCCTTCATTTGCGGGCCTTTGTGGTATGTTGGCACGAAGCAAGCTAAGGCTGAGGTGAGGGTAAAGAAGCGGAGGGATGGCATATGGCGAAGATCGGCACCGGCGCCGCCGAGGGCAAGAGGACAGCGTACATCAACGCAAACGTTCTCGATGGAACCGAGGGCATGGAGATGCTTGAAAACCACGCGGTCGTGGTCGAGGGACGGCGCATCATTGATGTCGCACCCCTAGCCGATGCCGATTTGTCTGGATGCGAGACCTTTGACCTCAAGGGCGCCTATCTCCTTCCGGGCCTCATAAACATGCATGTGCATCTGGCAGGCAACGGCAAACCCCAGAAGAAGCAGCGTGATAACGAGGCGCTGGTAAGGAAAATTATGTCGAACGGTCTTACGCGAGCCGTCGCCTACCGCCTTGTCTCCGAATACGCGCGCCTCGAGCTGCACAGCGGCGTCACCACCATACGAACAGTAGGCGGCCTGGGTGACTTCGACACGCGCGTGCGTGATAACGCCGCGGCGGGAAAGTTGGAGGCTCCGCGCATTCTTGCTGCCAATATGGGCATATCGGTGCCGGGAGGCCACATGGCCGGTTCGGTTGCCATCGCGGCAAATAGCATTCCAGAGGCGCTTGCGCAGGTTGAGACTGCCAGGTTGCAGGGTGTCGATCTTGTCAAGCTCATGATTACCGGCGGCGTCCTTGATGCCAAAGAAAAGGGTACGCCTGGCGAGCTCAAGATGGAGCCGGATATGGTGCGCGCGGTTTGCGACAAGGCGCACGGGCTGGGCTTTATCGTTGCTGCGCATGTCGAGTCAACCGAAGGCGTGCGTGTGGCGCTCGAGTGTGGCGTAGACTCGATCGAGCACGGCGCTGCTCCGACGGACGAGGTGATGCGCCTGTTCAAGGAGGGAAATTCCTTCCTGTGCACTACACTTTCTCCTGCGCTTCCGTATGCGCTGTTCGATCGCTCCGTCTCTTGTGCAAGCGAGGTCGAGCAGTTTAACGGCAATATGGTCTTCGAGGGCATTATCGCCAATGCCAAGGCAGCCCTGGAGCAGGGGGTTCCTGTGGCGCTTGGCAATGACGTTGGGTGTCCCTGGATCACTCAGTACGATTTTTGGCGCGAGCTGTGCTACTTCGAGAAGTATGTTGGCGTGTCGCGCTCGTTTGCTCTTCATACCGCAACATTGCGCAATGCCCAGCTTGCCGGCATCGACGACATCACGGGCTCAATCGAGGTGGGGAAGGAGGCTGACATGATTGTCACAACTGGCAATCCGCTGGAGGACCTGCGCGCGTTGCGCACGGTAAAGCACGTCATTCATCGAGGGCGGCTCATCGTCAACCCCCGCGTGAAGCGCAAGGCTGAGGTTGATCGCGAGCTCGACAAGTTCCTCTAGGGGTAGCAGTAGGTACGTGGCTCTGCTGGCAGCAAATGCAAGTGAATCAACGCGTGCGGCTTGCGCATCGTTCGCAAAACTGCAGCCACCAAAATCTATATGTCACATCGGTGGTGGTTTTTCAAGAACCGACCGAACGCAGCATCCTCTGTGTCAGGTTTTATCGCAGCGAATAAAATGGAGCTATCAACATCAATCCTAATTAGTCGATGGAGGCAGGTATGCAACTGACAACAGAACGGCTGATACTCCGCCCATGGGCCGAAACGGACGCAGAGGACCTGTACAGATACGCGAAGGACGACAGGGTGGGGCCGATTGCCGGCTGGCCACCGCACTCAAGCGTTGACAACAGCGCGGAAATCATACGTACCGTGTTTTCCGCGCCGGAGACGTACGCCGTCTGCCTAAAGGAAGACAACAGGGCCATCGGAAGCATAGGGTTGATGATCGGCGCGCGGTCCGACAAGGAAATCCCGGGCACCGAGGCGGAAATCGGCTACTGGATCGGCGTCCCGTTCTGGGGCAAGGGGCTGATACCGGAGGCGGTTCAAGAGCTCGTTCGCCATGGTTTCGAGGACTTGGAACTGGACAAGATCTGGTGCGGCTGGTTCGACGGGAACGAGAAATCGAAACGCGTTCAGGAAAAATGCGGCTTCACCTGGCACCGCACCCGCAAGGACGTCTACTGCGAGCTGATGGGCGACATCCGCACGGAGCAGATCTCTTGCCTGACGAGAGGTGATTGGCTGAGTCAGTCTAAAGCTTGATAAGCAACATGGGTTCTGCGAGCAGCTCGCAAACCCCAGGTCGCAAGTCTTCGTCAGCGGTGAGCAAAGTGAGTGGTCTCAGGTGGCTTGCCTATGGGCTGGCGCGCAGGCTGGGGCTTCGCCATTGGCGCGATCGTTTCGTGTACTTGCCTTTTTCGCGCAGCCCATTATATAAAATGATTGGTTTTCCATATGGAAGGCTTCCAAGTGCCGGGGACGTTTTCCCCGGCTTTTTTCTTATCCAGGAGAGCAATACGAGAACTCAGCATCTTCGCCGACGAGTAGGGAAGCGACGGCCTCTTTGATCGCTACTGCCTGCTCACCATCGTCATGTACGACCAATTCGACAGCATCGCGGACTCAACCGAGGTTATATGAGAGCGCCCTCTGCGCGAAATGACTCCTGGACATACCTTTCCACGCGTCGCTGCTCATGAACGATCGGTACCTCTATCGATCTAGGTCGATAGAGACGAGGTGTTCTTCATCGAGCCTTCGGCCCTCAGATCTTCGGCGATGCACTGCATGAGACAGGACTTGCCGCAGCGGCGGATGCCGCTGATGACCTTGATCATCCCGTCGTCATGGAAGAAGCCGCGAAGTTTCTTCAGGTAGTTTTCTCTGGGGAACAAACGCAGACTGGCTCCAATCTTCATTGGAGCCAGTCTTTCAAATTACGGGTTTATTGGGATATTCATTATCGTTTAAACGATTTATACCCCCCATAACCAAAATAATTCTATTCCCACTCGATGTGGGTTTCGAATACTCCATTTCCACAAGCTGGTATGGAGTCCACCCAGTTTACTCATGTGGTACTGGGTTCGATGAGTCTGGGAACCAAATGGGAACTGGTCGCTATCGTTTTCCATGGAACAAGTCCCATTTTTCCCTATTGATGTCGGCCTCGATGTTTCTTATTGCTCCGGCTATCCATTCTCTGTGTTTGAGGTAGGAGGTGTCGCCCGGCAATTGTTTCGCCACTGCATCGAGCACCTCGATTTCTTTTTTCTTGGCTGGAATAAATCCGGCTTCAGCTGATCCGCTCATTGAGGAACGGCGAAGGCTCAGGTGGCCTATAGTGGCCCCTTCTTTGTCTAGGGTCAGGATCAGGGAAAGGACACGGATTCTTGTTTCATCATTGCACTCAGATAATGCCCAACTTATTGCACTGAGATTCTCCGTACTTGCCAAGTGCTCCGATATCAAGGATTCCAGGCGTTTCCACGGTGTTTCACCGGAGAACACAGATGTGTTATGAATCGGGAATAGAGGCGACACGTCGAAACGGGAAAGAGGGCCGCTCAGTTCATAATTGATGAATGATTTTAGAATCATCCACGCCGACTCATCTGATTCGGTCCAGAATGAACTGACTTGTTGCATGAGATCATGCTTACGCGAATAGTCGAGATTTGAAACGTATTCAAAATAACGTCCTTGAACTGAAGGCTCCATCCGAACTAAGCAGCGTAAAAATGCAAGGCTGTAGTCAAAATGAGGGTACCCTTCAAGTGCGAGAAAATACAGATTGATGGCTGGAAACGGGTTTGAAGCGAAGTTTCTATTTAGCGCATTAATTCGTTTTGCGTCACAGCTGTTTCCGAAGAAAAGCCGCAATTTACTGGTGTCTTTTATATGCTCCGATAGGTTTTTTGCATATGTAATGACGAAACCTGGACGTTTAGGCTCCACCTTTTCGATTGTTTCTAAATCTAGGTGGTATCTTCCGTCCTCAACTCTGCTGAGAATCTCGCCGATCTCTTGTTCTTCTGGGCCTTCCTGAATCGCTTGGATATCAAGATAGTCGAACACTCCAGGATGGTCATTTGCCACGAGTGCGGCTCCTATTTCGTTGCGAAGGGTTTTTCTGCCTAAAGTATCGGCAAGATAATCGAGTGCTGAGGTCGGAATGATGTGAATGCCGTCTGGTGTAGATGTTAAATCAGCAAGCAGTCGCAGAGCTGAGCGCGGGTCTCGTTTGGCAATTTCCAAGAGTACGCTTTCAATGGCCCGACTGGCTTTCCATTGCTTTTCAGGAACCTTGCTGTCTTCACTGAGCTTGATCAGGGCATCTTTTAGTCGTTCGATTGACAAGTCGGTTGCGTCAACTTTGTATTCCCGTTCCGTGGAAGATGCCTCGTTTTCACACCCGAGCGCATCTTTTGTGCCTTGACTGAATTGATCGAGGCTCATGGGGCACTCGTGGTTGCACGCGGCATATATCTGGTTAATTTTGATGCAGCAGGATAAATCACTGGTCGAATCCTCGTAAACGAATAGGGGAAACAGATCCTCGATTCTTGTAAGTACGGACATCATATTCTCGGCATGTTTGTTGTCTGGTGTTTTACCAAAGAATGAGAAGTGTTGCTGGAAAAGTTTCTTTGAGCGATTTTCGAATTCCGTTCCCTTGAAGGCGGAAAGCGCTTGGAAGCAATGGGCATGAAGCTCAGCTAGTTGCGATGTGAATTTATAGGAAACTGAGTTGATTGTGAAAGTAATGCCGTTTTGGCAAGTGCGCTCGGCTTTGGAGGACAGGAGCGAATCTGCCAGAAGGATTAAACACGCAGCTACATTGAGGGATGCCGTTTCTTGATACGTGCGAGTGAGAGCCTCAAGCTTATTATGTTCGATCTCGAATCCCTCATTATTGATACTGCGGGAGAAGGCGCCATTGGGGCCGCATGCCCATTTGTAGTTTGACGGCTGTTCGCAGCCCTTTTCAATACATTCCGCAAATAGGTCGATGGCCGTTTCCGAATATTCGTCCAGATCGATTAGCGATACAAATATTGATAAGGCGGCAGAGTTGTCGGAGGTCATGTTGCTATTAAGAATCTCGTCAGAGATGTCGACCCTATTTGATTCCTCTATATGGCTAGCGGCGTATGAGAGGGCTTGCACCGGAAGAAACCGATTAAACGAAGAGATAAACTGATCTGCAACACGCGTGTCACCATATTTCAAGGTACGCCACGCTTTTTCGCACTCTCTACGAATGTATTCGTACACGCTTTCGCTTCCGCATACTTCAATCATTGACTTGGCTGCTTTCAGATATTGCGCATTTGACTTATCCGCTGTGGCCAAAATGAAATCAGCAAAACTGTCGCGCTTTTCCTTCGCAAAGTGTCGGCATATCAGGAAGTCCCGTAAATTCTGCTCTTCCATTCGTACAGCCAGCACGCCATCTGTTGATTGAAGCGTTGTTGCGATTTCGCGCTCATTGAGTTCGAGCGTCATTTCTCGAATCTCAGAATCGGTATACCCCGCGTTCTTCATGTGGTCGTAGCAAGGATTCCCTTCGATGAGGTCGCAGCTATCGTATATAGCCAGGAATTCAATAAGGTGGCATTCCCTCTTGGAGTAGTTGCTGAGTGCGGAGTCCATATAAAACTTCAGAAGGTCATAGGGCTCTCGAATGGCTTCGCGGTCGCCCTCGGTGAGGGAAACTGCTGCCATAATCGCTAGGCGTAAGTTCCCGTTAGCGATCGCGGCAACTCTTTCTCGGAATATGCGATTCTTGATTCCGTATTCGGTTTCCAGTATCGCATCTATTTTTTTTGCTGATAAGGGTGTCAGCTCAATATCACTGTGCTCCAAAAAGTAATCAAGTTTCGAAACTAACTCTCCTCGATACATCTTTCTGCTTGTGAAGACAAGCTTCAATTTGCTGTTTCCTGCGCAGACGCTTAGCAAGTGATCGAGGGAGACCTGATAGTTTGCATCATCGACTAGAATGACTAGGTTTTCCGACTCTGGCAAAACTAGTTCGATGTCTTCGTCGATGTTGTTTGAGTACCTGGAGTCTAAGACCAAAAAATCCCAATTGTTCGCTTTGCTGAATCTTTTGCATGACTCAAGTGCGATTCTTGTTTTTCCAGATCCTGACTGTCCGTGGATTAGCACGGCCTTGTTTGCGCTGATTAAGTCGATTATGCTTGATATCTCGTCATCTCTGTATAGCAACTCTTTCGATTGGTTTGTTGTGAAGCGACCATGGGAGTAGCGCTCGATAAAAGCTTTTGGCTCGATAAACGAACCTTTTCCGAGGGGGATGCCTAGCGTAAGGTGGGCGAGGGAAGCGTATTTCTTGTCGAGGTCGTCAGCCATCGCCTCAGGACCAACGATGTCTATTCTCGGGTCGATTCTTGAGACTTCGGCGGCTATTGAGGGGCTAAGGCGAGGTGTTGTATGACAAAGAACAATATGGTCGATGAGGGATGAATCGACATGCGTTTTGTTTTCATCTAGACAGTCTCTCGCATCAGTCAATAGCTTGTTTCTAATATCAGTCGTAGAGGTCGTGAATGCCGCAAAGAAAAAGCGGCCTTCTTCGATCGAATACATGTCAGGTATGCCCGTTGTGGTTTTATCTGTGCCGTAGCTTGATCCGAAATGAACGCAGTTGCCAAGCGAATACCTTCTGCAAAGATACTGGTTTGCGAGTGTCTGAAAGCGCCCGCCATCAATCTGCCTCAGCTCATCTTGTATTTGGTTTATGCGAGACATCGCTTACCCCTCGTAATGGTCTTGCCAGTCTTGGTATGCTTCGGTGTCGCCGGTCTTCTGGAAGTCAATCCAGGCGAAATGCCAGTCGCCTAGCAGCTTGGCGAGCTCGGGCCTCTTGGGAAGCCCTGCCTTCAGCAGCTTCCTGTCCTCGGCGATTACCGGGCCCAGGTTGCTCGTCTGCGGTGCCATGTAGTAGATGTGCGCGAACTCCATGAGGAAGTGGAATGCTTCGTTGGGGTTGGTGATTCCGAAGTCGGTCAGCACCTCGGGCGGTACGCCCAGCGTCTTGGCGATGAAAACGCGCTGTTCGTCGTTGGGAGTACGCTTTCCCTGCTCGTAGCCCCTTATAGTGAATACGCTCACGCCGGCAGCGGCGGCAAGGTCGTCCTGAGTGAGACTAGAGGCCTTTCTGAGCCTCTTTAGTGTCTCTCCCAACCTTGGCGGACAGGCAGGGTAGTCTGACGCCTCATAAGGCGCGTCATAGCCCAGCTCGAACTTCCTCATTTTCTCGTAGGCGCGCTCTGCGGTCTTGCCCTTGACGGCGGTTTCCAACTTGAGGCCGTCACATTCCGCAGCGAGCAGAGTTGCCTGCTCGTCCGCAGCAACAAGATTGGTCCATTCCTCCAGCGCGTACTCGATGTATCCGCCGTTGCCGGCAAGCCCGAAGTCCACATGAGGGTTGTTCTCGTCGTGAATCGGTACCAGGTCATAGCAGGCCGCAATCTGGAACAGCAGCTGAGCAACCAGCCTCACCTCGTCGTTGGATTCGTTGGAGATGAGGTCTCGAAGGCCGATCGCCTGGAATGCTGCGGGGCATGCGCCCAGCGCCTCGGCGAGCCTCTCCTGGCTCTCCTCCTTGGCCAGCGACTTTCCCTGCTCGTAGTTCTGGATGAGCCCTACGGCAACGCTGGACTCCTGCGCCAGCTCCTCCTGTGTCATGGCGCCGTTGAGTTCTCGCAAGAACTTCAGCATCCCTGCGAACCTGCTTCTGCCCGGCCTGGAATCCTCCATGCTGCCTCGCTTCGGTTCTGTCTGACACTTCTAAAGTGCATTCTACGCTAGTAAAAACTGTACTACAAGATATCGGCTAGTAAAACCCGTACCACTTAACTGCACCTCAGAGAGTCGCAAAAAGCGTACCAGTAAAGGAGGTCAACATTGACGACTACGGGTTGGTAGGCAAAGACGAGGTCAAGGAAATAATGGGCGGCTGCTCGGACCAACTTGCCTACTGGGTGATCCGCCAGCTCAACTGTGAACTGGAGAAGAATGGTGTCATCACCATTCGGGGCAAACTTCGCGGAATTGCCCGTAGGTGGAAACTACTCGGTGGAAGAGGTTGCGGCACCGCAGTACACCACCGAAGTCTCAGGCAGCGCAAACGACGGATTTGTGGTCAAGAACACCTTCGTTCCCGCCGATCCCGAGCCGGGCGTTCCGCCTGTTCCCGAGCCGGGCACGCCCTCTTCGCCAGAGCCTGGCATGTCCGAAGGCGACCAGGGAAGCGCTGGTGACACCAGCGAAAACGGTTCGCAGCTTGTGCGAACCGGGGATTCGCCCAACATCTATCTCCGTCTTGCTCTTGCCGACGTTTCGGCGTTGGCTATTTGCGGAACCTGTGCGCTGTCTCGTGCAAGGCGTTCTCGAGAAACGCGCGGAGCCTCAAGGGAGTAATTCCGATGTGCACTGAAATGGGAGTGGGCAAAAGTCCGCTCCCATTTTTTCATTCCAACATGCCTTAACTGCCTCAGAGATGTCTCTCGATGAGGGCCGAGAACTACACCTCAAGCCGAAAGAGATCGGTGGCGAGCTCGTCCTGGCGATAGATCCGTCATCGAAGAAGGCGCCCAAGCTTGCCCAGGCTCTCAAAGCTTGGCTCGCACAAATTGATTCGGAAAAGTCCGGCGAGATCACCGCTGAGCAGCTTGCCGAATGGAAGGCGAAATTCGGAGCCTAGCAAGCCACTTTTGGAATGATTGCGAATCATTTTCAGCGGTTAAAGCCACTATTTCCCGTTGTTGCGAGGGGCACTTTGAGGCTGAAATCAGCTCATTTTCCGATTTGTCATCCCCTCAATCTGAACTGGTGTTTTATTCAACTACTACCGAAAATCGCCCAGTGATTCGCGATTGATTCTAATCACCCTCAAACAGCGCGACAATCGCCAAAACACTCGTGCAGGTGGTTTGGCGATTGACTCTTCTGCGCCATGCTGTCGCATGGTCGCCATAGGGCGCGACGAATGCCGAATCCATAGAATGACAACGAATCAAAATACCTATTCAAAGGCATAAAAATACCCCGGAAACTTACGCTTCCGGGGTGGAATCATTCTCATGTTTTGCAAGTGGCTTGATTCGCTATGGCCCTCAATGGAACTTCATGAGCCATGGTGAATCATTGCAGGTGGCTTTGCAAAATTAGCCTAGGGTCACTCCCACTCAATAGTTAGAAACTCTCTCCAGTTTGTTTCAGTTTGCCGCAGTTTGCTCCAGTTCGTCCTATTTACACTCAGTCTCAAAAATTGCCGAGAATCCATGGGGTCAAATTTGGGTCACGGTATTTCGGGTCATCCGAGGCATTTTCGTAGGTCACGGTGGGTCATGGGAAACTGCGAGCACTAACTGATGGACACTTGGACGTTGTATGCCAAGGGAGGGCAGGGTAGAGAAGCCCCTACAGGCCCCAGTAGCTACGATGGATCCCCGATCTTCGACTTGTACAGCTCGATCAGAAGCTCTGAGCAGTCAATGCCCGCTGCCTCAAAAACGATCTTCAGCGTTTCGATTTTCACATAAGTTGAGCTTCCGGGATTGAAGTAGATTCCCTCGCCGACTTTGAAGCAATAGTCGCTTTCCTTCCGTGAGAAATACCTTCCCGGGAAGTCCGAGCCCTCAGGGACGAACTTATGGAAGACGACTGGATCAAGCTCGTAAACCATGGAAAGCACGCCGCAGATCATGTCAACCCAGGTCTTCGCCGTGAAGCGGGAGCCCATGAAGCTGTATGCGGCGATCTGCCTGCCGGTGAACGAGAAGTCATCGTCGAGTGCATGCTCCTCGTAGGCGTCGTTGCCCCACTCGAAGTCGGACTCGATGGGTGGCCAAAGCTCAAGGAACTTCCTCTTCATGAGCTCGTTGCGAGCCTTCAGCTGCTCCTCGCCCCAAGCCTCTTGCTGGCAGACGAAGCCGTTGATCCTGAAGCCAGACTGCTTGAAGCCGTTCTCCATATCTCTCTTCTCGACAAAGCGCCTGTTGCTGTATTTGGAGTTGTATGCGGTAAGCGTCAGATTCGCCATGCTGTTCAGCCACCTTGCGTGGATTTCTGCGAAGTCGTCGCCCAAATCCTGCTGCCAGCTTGTCGAAAGCGTCTGGGGCATGATGTGCTCAATGCTGAAAGACTCATCGCGAAGGTTGTCGACGACGTTGACCCTTTCGAGGTTGTCTCCGTTTTCAAGACGATCGAAGAGATAGTACTTGTAACCTGCGATCCTGTAGAAGTCCCTCTCTTCGAACGCCTGCATGAACTCGGCGTCATCTGGGAAATGTCCGCTGCCCTCCTTGGAGAGAAGAACCTTGTTCAACACGTCAGGATACGAACCGCCGTCCTTGACGCCTCTCAAGACCTCGCTGTGCAGGGTCTCGAAGACCTTGTTGAGCGCATTGGTGGGAACCTTGCAGACCCAGCGCCTGAAAAGGTAGGTCTCGACGGATTTGAGCGCCTCGATCACCTGCTGGTCGCTGATCTCTCCACAGCGCCTGTATTCGAACAGATTCAGCGTGAACGGGTTCATGACGCTCATGTCCAGCAGAATAAGTCGCCTCAAAACCGCATCAAGTCTATGGTTTCCGGAATCGGCGGCGTTAATCGCCTTGTAATGTCTTGAGTACTTGAGAAGCTCCTCAAGTAGGACTTTCGTATCGAATGCCCCCGCTTTTACATAGTCCTTAAACACGGAATAGACCTTCTTGATTGCGGGGGTCTTCCTGCGGACGGCAGCAAGCCAATCACGAGCAAATGAGCTTACGTCGTAGCCGGTGTTCTTCTCGATCTCGTTCCAGTACCGCTCGTAGTATTCCTCCTGCATTTGGGCATCGAGGCCCATAAGGATGAAGTTGCGGATCTTGTCGCCCTCGTTGATGTCGAGGCCTGTTGAGTTGAGGCTCTCGAAGATTCGCTGGGCGTCGTCCTCTTTGTCGAGCTTGATGTCGATGATCATCAGGCGTTCGATGGCGACACGCAGCTGGTCGGCTGTTAGCTTTGTCTTGTCGATTCGGCCGCAGAAATAGATGAAATTCTGGGTTACGTTGGAGTCCTGGATGAACTTCTCCGCGTCGGCGGAGTAGATCGCCTCAAAGGCAGCCTGGTCGTCCTTGATGAGCTTCAGCTTCAGCTTTCGCTCGGACTTATGCCATTTGTCGATGAGGTATTCCTCGTTGATCATGTCGGCCAGATTGTCGTCCTCAGAGGTGATGGCGCCTTCCCTGAGCTTGCTTACGAGGGCGAGCAGAAGAAGGTATGACGTGGTGATCCTTTGCTGGCCATCGATGACGATGCGAGTGTCGGGGCCATCTGCCTTGGAGACAATGCTTCCAAAGAAATGGCTCTCCACGCCTTCGGAAATGACATCCTCGAGGTCGTCGAACAATTGCTTGCAGTTTTCGATCTTCCAGTCGTAGTTGCGCTGATAGACGGGGATCACGAACCTAGTCTTTGTGCCCTCGAGAAGATTCAGTAAATATCGCTCTTCGCCTTTCAAATGCTTTCCTTTCAAGAAGAATATAAGTCGAAAATCATGATGCGGATTCTGATTGACTCGGACGGGCTGGAGGTCGACGTCATAATCGAGCTTTGCGACGGCCGCCGAACGGCCTTGCTGGAACAGATTACAAGCCGACTAACGGTTTCTAAGCAAACGAACGTAGACTTCAAACAAGACGCGAAGAAACAAGTCCTCCATAGTGTAGTCGCCAGAGGCAAAGTAGTCATCTAACGAGCCGTATTCATGCTCGGATTCCTTTGAAGATGTTCCCAATATCGTAAAATACATGCACAGCTCGGCTACAAAAAGGCAAGCTTCAATCCCGCTAGATACCGCAAATGAGTACTTCTTCATTAGAAGCGAGATAGGCTCATGAGAATAATTCCCCGTACCATCAAAGGCATCAGACAGCACATCGACAATCTGCTGTTCATACAATGGACCAAGAGACTGCGAGAAGCATGCATTTCTCGCAACAACATCAACACGCGCCTCGCCATACGCAAGAACACGTCTGAGGTACTTGCCGTTGTCGTACAGGACACTTGAATGATCGTCAGGGAAAGAACGATCTGACAGCTCCTTAAGGGCGCCGACGCACGAAGAAAAAAGCGACTTATCGCGATCCCATTCGTCCACTCGGAGAGATATCCCCTCACGCTCAAATAGCGCGCGCTGAACCTCATTCGTTAAACAGCAGAAGTCTCGATACAGCTCACGGCGGTAAGGCCACGTTTTGTCAAAAGCGGAAGCTGCAAAGCAAAGCGGCATGAGCCACCTTTCCGCACTGTGCTTTTGAAGGAAGGCGCAGACCTCTGCATCAACCCAATTTGCGTGTCTTCGCTCTTCACGCTGGTTGATTTCTAACTCGAACGCCGCCTGTCTCTCGGCAATTCCCTTCTGCTCTTCCGTAAGACGCGTCTGTTCCTTTGCTGCCTCCCCTTGCTTGTAGGCTACACGCACCGAGAGAATCACTGCAACAATAGCCACAATTGAGGAAACTGCTGCCGCAACTGCAGAAGCAACGCTGCAAACGAAGTTCCAATCCCATTCTGGAATGTACATGTGTAATTACCTTCCCAATCCATTGAACCTATCGAAGAAGCCCTTGAGCCTGTCGAGCACTCGGGCCTTCATTTCCGCATAGGCATTAGCGGGAGCAAAACGGCTCGGCTTCTTGGTCATGAAGCTTGCCACCTCGGTACCACTCTCGGGAACGCCGCCATCTGCGAAAGCATTGGCCATGAACTCACGAGTTGCCGCATCATCCAGGGCCTCCTCCTCGATGATGGCGGAAAGCTCGCGTTCTTTGGCTTCAGCCAGGTATTTCTCCCAGTCGGTCGTGACATCGTTGCTGGAGTCCAGGCTGTCGATGAATGCCTCGATGAGATCCTTCTTATTGCGTAGCTCGTAGCTCGCGCCAATCGCACGCTCGATGTCCCCGATGATCATCTTGTCAGTGCAGTTCGAGTCGTGATACTTCTGCACGAGCATCAGTACGTAGTCGATGTTGATATCGACCTGCGTCAGCAACTCGACCTCAAAGACAAGGTCGTCGTTGATGATCGTGGCATCTTCCTTTTGCTTGTGCCACTTCTGGTACAAATCCGTATACACGCTGCGATAGTCCTGCTCGTCGCGTGGGCTCAACGTGTCGTCTGCCGCAAAGTCATCAAAGGCCGTGAGGATGTTGTGCAAGCGCAGAATCACGCCAAACAGATGGATGAAATCCTTCTCGGCTTCCTCACCCAAAAGAGTGTTGCCGTTGAGAATCGCCTCCGGTGGGAACTGCTCGCGCAGCTGAGCCAAACGCTCGCGGTATTCGCCCAGATACTCCGCGTACGGCTTGAGCAGCACAATGCCACCGGTCTCATTGTCGCCAAAGAAACTAATAGTGTGATTAACGTGATCCTCGAGATTGCGGAAGCAAACGATATTGCCGTAGGTCTTCGCAGAATTGAGAATGCGGTTGGTGCGGCTAAACGTCTGGATGAGACCATGGTCGCGCAAGTCTTTATCCTCATCGCGGCAGGCGTCGGAACCCTGGGGGACGAACTGCACCGCGCCGGGGCAGTCCAGGCCGATGACGCCGAGGAGCGCGAAGGGGTTGTTGGGGGAGATGCCGGCGTCGGCGGTGACATGCCTTCTCACGGCCGGGTCCTCCGGCAAAAGCCCCCAGAGGTAGGGCAGCACGACCTTGTTCCGGTAGGGCCTGGTGGAAAGCGGCATGGACGACGACAGTGGAACGCCGCAGTAGCCTCTCTCGTAGGCGAAGGAAAGCGAGCCGGCCCCGTCCTGGGAAAGGGTTCCTGCGAGCTTGCCGGCGATGAGCACATCGAGGACGCCGGCCGTCATCGCGCACCTCCCGTCAGGATCGAGAGAGCGCCTGCGGAGGCATCATCGCGAGCCGCAGGCCCTCCGATACCCGACTGCTCGGCTTGCGGCTCACCTGAGGGGTTCCCGACGGTCAGCTCCAACCCCAGCCCCAGGGCCCCGAGTACGGCGGTGAGCTTGTCCAGTTGCGCACCGGGGTTTTGTCCCAGCTCCAGCGACCAAAGGCAGCGCTTCGACACGCCCGCGGCCTCTGCCAGCTGAGCCTGGGTCATCCCCAATTCAGCGCGCCTGTCCTTTATGGCGTAGCCTATCTCCAGCGCGTCGACCATGGATATCCTCTCGTCTCAGGTGAATTATTCTTTCGCATCATTTTGCGATTATGATAGTTCGCAATATTATGCGAGCCAATTTTCCCGCAACATTATGCGTTTGGCGGTATGTTCCTGGAATCCGCCATGACCTGCTCCCATAGACAAAGATAGTACCCATGATGCAGTGCACCATGGGTGCTATCTAGGTTGTCATGCACGTATGTTGCACGTATTCCCGCTATTCCCACTCAATAGTTAAAAACTATCTCCAGTTTGCTCCAGTTCGTCCCATTTACATCCAGTCTCAAAAATTGCCGCGAATCCATGGGGTCAAATTTGGGTCACGGTGGGTCACGGCTTTACTAGAGATTCTTTGCGTAGGATCACGCTGCCCTTGCCAAGGAGAGGGCAGGGCAGTGCAACATCTGCAAATCCTCTCCTATCGCTTGAGATAATACCTTTTGAGAAGGGCGCGGCCCCGGTGAAAGCCTAGAGGCGATACAGCCAGGTCTGGCGGAGCGAGGCAAATAACTCGAACGGGACCTCTTTACGGTAGAGCCTATCTTACAGAGCAACGGACTACTTCGCACAGCGACACACGACCCTCGCTATGCTTAACGCTATTTTTACTGCTCGCTATTCGCAATCGCCTGATCGATGAGTTTATCAAGCGCCGCACGCTGCTCGGCGGAGCTGATGGCGCCCACGATGGGCTCCCCTACGATGTTGCCGTTCTGGTCGATAACGTAGGTGGTCGGGAACGAGAACAGGTTTGACGTGAACTTGCCAGCCTCGCTGTCAGACTTGAACCAGATGTTCTTGTACGTCACGCCTTTCTTGTTCAGTACACCCTTAGCATCTGCAATCTCGTCCTTGTTGCCATCGAGCGTAAAGGAATTGACGCCCACGACCTGACCGCCCTTCTCGGCAAGCTCTTTGTTCAGCTGCTCTAGATCGCCCAGCTCGCCCACGCACGGCTTGCAAGTGGTAAACCAAAAGTTCATGACGGTGACCTTGTTCTTAGAGAACAGCTCGTCGCTGCTCACGTCGTTGCCGTCCAGGTCCTTGCCCGTAAAGCTGGGGAACTTCGTCGCCTCGCTCGAAGCATTGGTGCCAGCCGTCATGCCCGCGGTCGAAGCGTCGACGCTCTCGCCTGCGCTCGGCGTGCTTCCACAGCCGGGGAACTCCTTCTCCAAGCTCTCGAGCTTGTCCTCGATCTCCTTGATCTGTTGCGCGCCGGCCTTGAGCGTTTTAAGCTCATCCGCCGTAAACTCATCCTTGGCGCCATCGATGGTCTTGAGCAGGAAATCGCCGTAATTGCCGCCATCCTCGATCATCGGCATATCCTTGTTGGCGGCAAGAAACACCTTTTCCCACAGCGCGCTATCGCTTGAAAGGATATCGTTCTCCTTTTGCATGAGTTTCGCGTACAGTTCGGCTGCTTCGTCGGCGTTGGCCGGCTCTTGTGCAATGAGCTCCGCGATCTTAGGATCGGAGCTCGCAGATTCGCTCGCGTTGCCACCGGGCGCCGAGCACGCCACAAGACACAAGGCCAGTACCGACACCATAAACAGGGCCGCAATCTTAGAAAGCTTCATGGTCATTCCTCCGTTTTGTCGAAGCTTGTTTTACTTTTTATCGGCTGTCAGGGGGAGCTTTTCTGCCGACACATCCAGGCCGTAGCGATAGCTGATGGCATCGACAGGACAGGCTCCGATGCACTTGCCGCAACGGATGCACTCGGCATGGTTGGGCGCGCGGGTCGCATCGACGTCCATCTGGCAAACCTTCGAGCATGTGCCGCACGAGATGCATTTGCATGCGTCGACCCGAATCCCCAGCAAGGACACCTTGTTCATGAGCCCATAGAATGCCCCCAGCGGGCAAATCCACTTGCAGAAGGGGCGGTAGAACAAAACGCTCAGCACCACCACGGCAACTAGAACGACAAGCTTCCAGGTGAAGAGCTGTCCCAGCGCAGATCGGATGCCCTCATTAGTGATTGCCAGCGGAATGGCGCCCTCGAGCACGCCCTGCGGACAGATATACTTGCAAAAGAACGGGTCGCCCATCCCCACATCATTGACCACCAGCGCGGGCAGCACCACCACGGTAAACAGCAGCACAAAGTATTTGATATACGTAAGCGCCTTGAGCCCTTTTGTCGAAAGCTTTTTGCTGGGAATCTTGTGAAGCAGCTCCTGCAGCCAGCCGAACGGGCACAGAAAGCCGCATACAAAGCGTCCCAGCAGCACGCCGAGCAAAATGAGCGTACCGGTAACGTAGTAAGAAAAGTTGAACTTGGACGAGCCCACCACCGACTGAAATGCGCCGATAGGACATGCGCCCGCAGCCGCAGGGCACGAATAGCAGTTAAGCCCAGGTACGCAGACTGTTTTTCCTGCGCCTTGATAGATGCCGCCTTTGGCGAAGTTTGGCAGGTGAATGTTGGTGACGAGCGTCGCCGCCGCCTGAATGAATCCGCGAAATCGGGCTATAATACGCGACGCAGTGTTTGCTCTTTTATCCAATTCCGATACACTCCAAGCACAACCTAATCGCTTTGGCCAGCACGGCATCCGCCTCGCCACGCATAACGCCAAAGCACACCATGGCAATTCCGACGATCAGCAAAGCGACCTGTACCACGGGCTTTACCGCTTTGAACAACCTGACCACTCCTTTCGTTACGCGACCATTGGACCATATCGACCATAAAATCCGTGTTAAGCGCGATTTGGAATGTGCAAGGAGACTGTTATGCGTATTTTAATCGTCGAAGACGAGCGAGCACTGTGCGACACAATCGCACGCAGCCTGCGAAACCTGGCATACAGCGTCGACTGCTGCCACGACGGGCGGGGGGCGCTCGACCTGCTGGGCGTCGAAGTCTTTGACCTCGTGGTGCTCGACCTCAATCTCCCCAGTATCGACGGCATGACCGTGCTCAGGGAACTTAGGAAAACCGACTGCGAGACCAAGGTTCTGATTCTGTCCGCGCGCGGCGAAGTATCCGATAAAGTCGCCGGACTCGACGCCGGCGCCAACGATTACCTTACCAAGCCGTTTCATCTGGACGAACTTGCGGCAAGGATCCGCAGCCTTACCCTCAGGCGCTTTGCGCAAAGCGACATAGTATTAACCTGCGGAAAGCTCAGCTTCGACACCAGGGCGCGCATCGCCTCCGTGGACAGCGAGGCTCTGTCTCTTACACGCAAGGAAACGGGAATCTTGGAATACCTGATGCTTAATCAGGGGCGACCGGTAAGCCAAGAGGAGCTTATCGAGCACGTTTGGGATAGCACCGTGAACAGCTTTAGCAATGCAACCCGCGTTCACATCTCGTCGCTCCGGAAAAAGTTGCGCAGCGCTTTGGGATGCGACCCGATTCGCAATCGGATTGGAGAGGGCTACGTTATGGGGGGGGCGGCGAATGAATAGGCTTTCGCTTCAATGGCGCATAACGATCATGACGGCGCTGCTCACATGTGCGGCGTGCGTGCTGATGAACTGCTTGGTCGGATATACAGGTATGCGCTACATGGATGCCATCGGCAGCAACATCTCGGCCTTAAACGCTGCCGGCGTGGATTCGCCCCAGGCGTTTGACCCAACAAAAGCAGACCTCGACGACGAGGTCACGATCGTCGTAAACGACGCACAGGAATCTTTTGGCGCGACAGCCTGGTGCATCACTGCTGGAGTCACGCTGTTTGGCGGCGTGCTGGCTTACTTTGGGAGCGGCCGCGCGCTCAAGCCGCTGAGGGATTTTGCCGCCCAGGTAGAGCGCGTGCAGCCTGACAACCTAAGCGAAATCAGACTCAGCGAAGATGCGCCCGCCGAGCTGCAACGATGCAGCGCCTCTTTCAACGACATGGTCGCCCGTCTTGGCGAAGGGTTCTCTGCACAGCGTCAGTTTACCGGCAACGCCGCACACGAGCTGCGTACCCCGCTCGCCCTTATGCAAGCACAGATTGAACTGTTTGTCTCCGAACACCCCACATCGCAACCCCAAACAGCCGAGCTGCTCGGCCTGTTACAAGAACAAACCGAGCGGATGTCGCAAATGACCAAGGTGCTGCTTGAGATGAGCGAGCTCCGCAGCGTTCCCTGCGAGGACGATATTGAGCTTGGCCCCCTGTCCGAAGAAGTCCTCACCGACCTCGCTCCGCTTGCCGAGCACAAAGACATCGCCCTCAATTGTAGTGGAGGCGCTCTGATAATCGGAAGCGACACGCTCCTCTATCGGCTGGTGTTTAACCTGGTCGAAAATGCCATCCGTTACAGCCGCCCTGGCTCGACTGTCAACGTCTCCATCTGCGACAACGACACCCACGTGTTCCTGAGAGTTGAGGACCAGGGCCAGGGAATACCCAAGGAGTACCGTGAGAGCATCTTCCAGCCGTTCTTTCGCGTCGACAAATCTCGCAGCAGAGCATACGGCGGCGCGGGGCTTGGATTGGCGCTTGTTTGGGAGATTGCGACGCTCCATGGCGGCTCCGCGGAAGTCGAATCAAGTTCCGAGAACGGAACCGTGATGCTCGTGGACCTTCCAAAACGGACCACAGCGCAATCAGATCGCTAAAATGGTGATACCGCGAGGCATGGCGCGGGCCTGCAAGATTGCACGGCCTCGCAACCTTTGCTAGTGCGAATTTGAATTGCGCCATTCGATGGGAGAAACGCCCGTTGACTGTTTGATTGCTTGAGAAAACGTTGGGCAGCGCGTCCAGCCTAGGCGTGTCGTACCTGCGCAACGGAGCAACACCCGACGAGCATGGTCTTAGCGCGCTTCATACGACGCGCCCTGGCGGAGTTCAGAAGCCAGTTCCCGCTATTCCCGCTCAGTGACTAATCCAGTACGGGTGCCGCCAATCCGTGTCGCGTCGTACCGCCTAAGGGCTGATTCGCGATTTCGGGAATGACTCAAATGATTCGCGAAACCGCAGGTCGCCTCTTTAATCACTCCCGGGTTTCCGTAGGGATTCGTAGCGAGTGGCTTGGAAAAGGGTGATTCGGGAGATCGGAGGACAGGGGCGGGAAAGCCCCCTTGGCAGCATCCCGCTACTTGATCATCTTGCGGCGCGCTTGCTTGAGCCAGTTCTTCTTGAACGTACCTATGCCGCCGAAGAACTTGTTGTAGGTCTCGCCGTCTTCCTTCGCCGCGTACTTGACCGCCGCAAGCTCGATGGTGCAGAGGTAGTCCGCTGCTTGCTCGAGACGGTAGTCAGTCATCGAAGTCTTGCGCCGCTCGACGACGCCTTTGGAAAGCACGAAGCCAATCGACTGGTCGAGCGCCTGCTTCACGATGTCCTGGCCGTTGTCGTAATAGACCTTCACCTCGTCGAAGCTTTGAAAGAATTCTAAGCGATCAAACAAAAGGCCCGAAATATCGCGCTTCATGCGCGAGGTGAGCTTTGCCAGATCCTCGAACTCGCTTCTGCGGTAGACGAACGTTCTATAGGAGACGGGAAGGCGCTGAACCAGAACGTTGAACGAGTACAGCATCTTCTTGCGCGCCTGCAGGTCGATCCCCTCGTACGGCCCGTGGCCGTTCAGCAGCGGCTCAGAATGGAACGGTATGTTCGGAAGGTCGGAGCTGGCGAGGGACTGCTCGTATCGGGAGACCTTGTCGGCAATGCCCTCCGACTGGTCGTGGACCACGAGGGTCAAAAGGTAGTACCGGGCCTTCCCGCCCCGATCGCCGCTCTCGTCGACGAATATGCTCAGGTCTCGCGCCAATATATGCCCCTAGATAGAATAAAAGCCGGGGGATAAGCCCCCGGCACTTGGAGGTAGCTGAAACAGCCACCAAAATTCTTATACCAGATCTAAGCCGACTATGCAAGGATTCCCGCAACGCGAGTGGGCTTCCGGCGCTGGAGATTCCGAGGTGCAGCATGCCCCCGCCGATTGTCGGCGTGTTCCGTACGGGCAACTTGCCTGCTGAAGCAAGTGAGCCCCGGCGACTTGCATCAGCGGTCGTACCGGGGCTAACTGGTTTGCATTGTAGCGCATACATTCTGTTCGCGAGGCCTTAAGTGTCCGATGTGCGAATCGACCCCTTATTCGCGGGTTCAGAAATGGCTCGATTGATTTGCGAAACCGCAGGTCGTTTCATGCGCACCGGCATCGCCCTACGAATATGCAACCTTGTTGACGCCGACGAGCCCTCGCTCAAAGAAGACGACGTCTGCGGTGTGCAGGCACGCCGTTTTCACGGATGGCGCAGAGAGTCGGGGCGCCGTCGAAACGGCGGCTGTCTTTACCCTTGCCGTTTTAATGCTCGCCCCTTTGATGCCGAGCATCGAGAGCAGATGCTTGGGAACCTCGTAGTCTTGCTTGATGAGGCCAAAGAACGTGACGCCGGAATCGACGCACACCTTCATGACGCAAGACGAGACGGGCTTGAACGCCATGCTTCCCGCCGCTCCGCCGACGAAGGATCCGATGAGCACAGGGAGGGTCGCCCCGCCTGTCAGGGCGGTCGCGACAGCGGCTCCGCCGAGCATCATGACGGTTGAGAACGCGGATTGGCCCATGTTGCTCGCCATCTCGACGGGCTCGATCTGCCCCGACGCCACGAGATAGGAGTTTCGGCACGTCTCCATGGTTAGCACGACGAGTGATGCAATGACGTTCGCGCCCCTCGATCCCATTGCGGCGGCCTTTACCGTCTCGCCGAAGGCGCCCTTTGCTGCTGCGGCGGTGATTGCCGCGGTCGCCGATCCGGACACGAACCCGTTGGTGGCGCCGGCGCATGCCGCCGTCCCGATGGACTTCAAGTGCTCGTCGTCGATTTCTTCTTCTGCGATC
>OLNL01000686.1_pt1 | contig 35891 bp, 35 predicted proteins | sample 1672181 | NCBI WGS metagenome assembly OLNL01 (sample SAMEA3136656, study PRJEB25190) | human gut metagenome | biome: human gut; feature: human-associated habitat; material: faeces | place: Austria | collected 2013
AAAGATGGTGTGGAAAGTGGCTTTGGACGAGCTTATAATGCTCCGACAGAAGAACTGGAAGTAGCCGGTGAAAATGTCGAGATAGAACCGATTGCATTATATCAAGAAGTAACACAGGATAGACAGCAAAACATTTTTTTAACAGCTAATCCATTATGTTATGAAGGATATTTTAAAAATAACAAATATTCTGGAAAGGGCAATAAGTACGAATATCCGGTATTGGATATGTTGCAATATTATTCGGATATACTTAGTGGCGACGATGGACAGTATAATAACGGAAATTCATATAGCGATTCAAGAAATTCAGAATATCTCATATCAGACAGTGATAAAAGGGTTATTGATGAAAGCGATCTGAATGGATTATCCAGTTCGGATATTCAAATGGCGATAAATGAAATTTATGCAAGACATGGAAGATTGTTTCAAGATAGCACAATACAAGCATATTTTAACGAAAAAAGCTGGTATTATGGAAATATTCCGGCAGAAGAGTTTAGTGATAATATGTTGAGTGAAATTGAAAAAAAGAACATTCAACAATTAGCGCAGTGGCGTGATAATGACGTGAGCTATGAACAAGTTGTTCCAAATCAGGAACTTATTTTAAATGATAATGATGCAGCAGCATATTTTTCAAAACATATTATGGTGTGGTCAGGTAAGTTCAAAAAAGGAAAAGAAAACGGAAAAGTGAAGTTGTACTGTAAAGGTGATTTGCTGTACGAAGGGGATATGAGAAAAGGAAATTTTGATGGAAAAGGTACGGCATATTTCCCAAATAGTAATCAGATACAGTATGAAGGAGAATGGAAAAAGAACAAATATGATGGAATCGGAACATTGTATAATCAATCCGGCGAGATTGAATATGAAGGTAAATGGGAGAACGGAGATTACGCTGATTAGCAGATAAAGGGAGGAAGAAGATATATGGGACTAATTATTTATATGGTTTTGAGTTATTGGGCAGCTGGACGAACTATATATAGAAACCGAATTATGATTGGTTCGGCATCGGATATATTTGTGCGAAGAGTAGTGGTCAGTTTTTTACTAGGATATATATTGATTCCATGGGCAATAATAACTCTGATCTTTGGTCGTTAGCAGGAAAAAGAGACGAGGGTATGTGCTGAAAGATTATACATAAGCAGGCAACAGATGCAGTTGTAAAAGTGCTGAACCAATAGACCGTGTTATGCGAAGTACAGGATGAAAATTCTTGAAAAATCCTTCTCAACCACGTATTATGTAATTATAGAATGATACATGCAATATCATTTGAACAAATGGTATTCATGACAGGATGAGAGTTGAAATACGTGAGAAGAGGAGGACGAGAGAGTGTTTTGTAGAAAGTGTGGTACAAAAAATCCAGATGATGCGAGATTCTGTCGTAACTGCGGTACACCGATGAGCAGTGGACCATCTGTGAACGGTGGTGGTTCCGTGAATGGTGGACAGAATGGGAATCCGACACCGCCGCCGATGGGACAGCCGGGAGCGATGCCGCGTAAGCCTAAGGGCAAACGCAACGGTGCGATGATTGCGATTGTAGCAGTGGTTGTGGTAGCATTGATTGCTTCAGCAGTATTCTTTACCCGGGTAATTGGAATTGGTGGCAGAAGTTACGAAGACACGATCGAAGATATGGTGGATGCAATGAATGATGCTGATATCGAGGCTTTTTTTGATCTGATTCCGAAGGAAGTAGTTGTATATGCACTGGAGCAGGAAGGATATACCGGATCTAAGAAGGAACTTCTGGAGCAGGCACATGAATTGTTGCAGAATGAATGGAACGATTCATTGGGAAGTAATCTGATTAGTACGGCAGTAGATGTAGACTATGAGATTCAGGATGCACAAGATGTCAAAGGTGATGAGTTAAAGAGTCTGAAAGAAGAGTACAAGGAGGCTGGTGTCAGAGTATCGGCTGCCAAGAACGTTAGCGTTAAATTTACCATCACTGCACTTGGATTCAGCCAGGATACCGTAGAGAACATACCGCTGATTAAGATAAGAGGCTCCTGGTATCTGGATGTAGAATCACTGGGAATGTTATAGAAAATAATAATGTTATGAAAATGACTTCTTTACCTGAGAGAGAACAGGAAAGAAGTCATTTTTAACGTTATATATTATTTGCCGGTTGGAATGTATGGACGGATTGCTCCGGCTACATTGCTGATCGGCATGGTCTGGAGCCATATGCGTCCCGGTCCGGTTATGACAGTGTTAAAGATGCCTTCACCGCCGAAAAGCATATTCTTCATGCCAGGCACAGCCTGTACATCCATATTACAGGTGGCATCCATGGCTGCAAGGTGTCCCGTGTCGACGATGATCTGCTGACCAGGCTGAAGATTGTATTCCACTACGTGTCCGTCGAATTCGGCAAATACAATGCCCTGACCGCTGACCTTCTGCATGATGAAGCCTTCACCGCCGAAGAGACCGGATCCAATCTTCTTACGGAAATGCATGGAGAGTGTAACGCCTGCTTCGCTAGCGAGGAATGATTTCTTCTGGAAGATCATCTCATTACCTGGTGTAATCTGGAATGCGCGGATAGATCCCGGGAAGCAGGATGCAAATGCGATCATGCCGTTACCGTTCGTTGCAGTGTAGACATTCTGGAACAGCTTCTCACCGCTGACTGCGCGCCCGAATGCTTTGCCGATGCCGCCGTTGCTGGTTGTTTCCATTTTCATATTCGGAGACATCCATGACATGGCGCCGCCCTCTGTAATCATGCGTTCTCCATCAGCCAGCTGACAGATAACAACCGGTAATGTTTCGCCCTGGATTTCATATTTCATAGTAGCCACCTCTTTCGCTTTTTCTTTTATTATAGTATAGTTAAGGCATATGGTCTACCAATATCGAGAAAAGAAGATCAGTAAATGGAGGAGTATATATGGCAGCAAGCTGTGAGTTTTGTTCAAATTATGTATATGATGACGACGAGGAAGAATATTACTGTGATGTGAATCTGGACGAGGATGAGTATTACCGGTTCGTGAACAGTAATTATAAAGAATGTCCGTATTATCGGTCAAATGATGACTATAAGATCGTGAGACACCAGATGTAATCCGATGATTGCAGATGCGGGCAGATGTAAGAATGTGAAATGAGAGAGGATGGGGATCAGGATGGAACATTCATGTGTGGACTGTGCTATAAAGAAATGTAACACAGGAAAAGGAAAGTATCCGGAGTTCTGTGCAACAGAACATATGCCGGATGAGGTACTTGCGGATGCAATGGCCTGTTATGAAGAGAAAGAGAACCGGGAAGTGTCCGTTGCGGCAGCAAGAGTGGAGTACGAGCATTATTGTCAGTACACCAGAGTGCAGGAGATCATGGCATTTGCGGAAAATATGCATATGAAGAAGCTTGGCATTGCAACATGCGTAGGTCTGTTGAACGAGAGTCGGACGTTGGCACGTATTTTCCGGGACAATGGATTCGAAGTGTATGGCATTGCCTGTAAGGCAGGTGCACAGAAGAAGACGTCGGTGGGAATACCGGAGGAATGTAATGCAGTGGGAGCGAATATGTGCAATCCGATTCTGCAGGCGAAGATGCTGAATGAAGCTGGCACGGAATTGAATGTGGTCGTGGGATTGTGCGTTGGACATGATAGTCTGTTCTACAAATATTCGGATGCGCTGTGTACGACAGCAGTGACAAAGGATCGCGTGTTGGGTCATAATCCGGTAGCGGCATTGTATACCGCAGAGACGTATTACAAAGATAAATTGAAAAAATAACGTAAGAATCGCAGGCTGTGATTAATCAAACGTTTTGATTACTAATAAAAGTTGTTTGATTAATCATAGCCTGTGTTAGTATAGTTTAATTTAAGCTGCTTAATTTCCTTCTTGCAACTGAGAAGAAAATATAGCATAATAAATGCTTAGAAAAGCGTTCGGTTTTTTAATGACGAACGGATAAGGAGAGCAAATGTTTCCACATATTAAGGTAGAATTACGGGCAGAAGACAAATTTTTTGGCCCCGGCGTGTGTGAATTGCTGGAACTGATTGAGCAGACAGGTTCCCTGCAATCGGCGTGCACGGAGATGGGACTTTCATATAGTAAGGGCAGCAGGATGCTGAGAGGCATCGAGCGGCAGCTTGGAGTGTCAGCAGTGCACAGATGGACTGGTGGAGCCGGGGGCGGCGGAGCTGAATTGACGAGAGAAGGTAAACTTTTGATAGAGAATTACCGCCATATGACAGCTGAGATTGAGAAATATACGGAAACAGCATTTGATAAATATTTTGGCGGAGACTGGTTGAACAGAGAATAGCAGTACAGGAGGATTCGGTAATGAAATTAATCAGGACAGAAGATGCAGTGGGACATGTATTGTGCCACGATATTACACAGATCATCAAAGGTGTGACGAAGGATGCGGTATTCCGCAAAGGTCATATCGTGACGGAAGAAGACATTCCGGTGCTGTTATCCGTAGGTAAGGAACATTTGTATGTATGGGAAAAGAAGGAAGGCATGCTCCATGAGAATGAGGCAGCAGATATTCTTCGGGAGATCAGTCAGGGCGAGCACATGCATCCGTCTGACGTGAAAGAAGGCAAGATCGAACTGATCGCAGATTGTGACGGTGTATTAAAGATCAATGGCAAGAAGCTTCGCGCAGTGAATGCACTGGGAGAAATGATGATTGCCAGCCGTCATGGCAATTTCCCGGTAAAAAAGGGGGATAAGATTGCGGGCACGAGAGTGATTCCTTTGGTCATTGAAGAGGAGAAGATGAACCGTGCAAAGGAAGTGGCCGGTAAGGAGCCCATATTTCACATCCTCCCATATGAACAGAAAAAAGTAGGAATCGTAACGACCGGAAGTGAAGTGTATCATGGACGGATTCAAGATACATTTACACCGGTGATCATTGACAAGGTGACCGAATACGGAGCAGAGATCGAGGGGCATGAGATCTGTGATGATAATCCGGAGATGATCGAGGATGCGATTCATGATCTGTTGCGAAGGGGATGCAACATGATACTTTGTACCGGCGGTATGAGCGTAGATCCTGATGACAGAACGCCGCTTGCAATTAAGAATGTAACCGGCAATGTGGTAAGCTATGGCGCACCGGTGCTTCCGGGAGCGATGTTCTTGCTGGCATATTACGGAGGAGATCTGCCTGTGATGGGATTGCCTGGTTGTGTTATGTATGCCAAGAGAACCGTGTTTGACTTAGTGCTGCCGAGAATTATGGCAGGAGAGATTCTGACAAAGGAAGATCTGGAACTGCTGGGCGAAGGTGGTTTGTGTTTGAATTGTCCGACATGTACATTCCCGAATTGTGGATTTGGCAAATGTGGCAGCAGATAGATATAGCGGAAACTGGAACGGGTATCAATAAATGTTCAGCAAAAGTTGAGGAATGAATCAATGAGAGAATTATTTGAAGCAATAGATAACTGCGAAGCCGGCAGTGTGAATATGGTGCTGACTGTGCTGGATGGAGAATATCTGGGAGAGAAGGCACTGGTATCAGATGGAAAGCTGATATGGGAGAGTAATGAAGAAGGCTTCTTTTCAAAGTATGAAGAAGCAGTCTGTCAGATGCAGGACAGCGGCGTGGTTACAATAGGAGACAGCCGGGTGTTTTGTGACACATTGGGACAGGAAAAACAGCTGGTCATCTGTGGAGGCGGTCATGTGTCAATGCCCGTGATCAAAATTGGTATAATGATGGGCTGGGAAGTAACCGTACTGGAAGACAGGCCCAAATTTGCAGACAATGCCAGAAGAGCCGGGGCAAGTCATGTAATCTGTGAACCTTTTGCAGAGGGACTTGACAAAGTGCCGGGAAGTTCCGATACATATTTTGTAATTGTGACCCGTGGACACCGGTATGATCAGACGTGCCTGGCGAAGATCGCAGAGAAAGAACATGCCTATATCGGTATGATCGGAAGTCGGAGAAGAACAACACTGGTCAAAAAGCTTCTGGAAGAACAAGGTACGGATAAGGCAGTATTAGATGCAGTCTATACACCAATCGGTCTGGATATCGGCGCTGAGACACCGGAAGAGATTGGCGTAGCGATTATGGCAGAGATTATTGAAGTGAAAAATAAGAAAAAACGTACCTTTGGATATTCTAAAGAAATGGTTAGAGCCATTATGGATACCGAAAAATATCCGGGCAGAAAGGTCATGGCAACGATTATTACAAGAAAGGGATCGGCACCGCAGGGAATCGGTGTGAAGATGCTGGTGCTCGCAGATGGCAACTGTATCGGAACCATTGGCGGTGGCTGTATGGAGTCAGCGGTATTGCAGAAAGCATTGCTTCTGCTGAGAAGTGATGATACACAGGCAAGAATCTGTCAGGCAGATTTGACCGGTAATGATGCAGAAGACGAAGGCATGGTATGTGGTGGCATGGTAGATGTGCTGTTGGAAGTGATTGAGTAACAATGGCGTTGGGAAGAGGAAGATTATGAAGGATTTGCAGGGACGAGATATTAATTACATGAGAATATCTATTACCGACCGCTGTAATCTGCGGTGTAAATACTGTATGCCAGATGGCATTGAATTACTTCCGATGAGTGAGATTCTTACATTTGAAGAAATCCTGCGGGTGTGCGAACAGGCGGTGGGATTTGGGATTACCAGATTTAAGATTACAGGCGGAGAACCGTTAGTAAGACGCGGGTGTGCAGACCTGATCCGCAAGATTAAGAAACTGCCGGGAGTAGAACAGGTGACTATGACGACGAACGGAATACTGCTTTCCGAATATCTGGACGAACTTCTGGATGCAGGACTGGATGCGGTGAATATCAGTCTGGATACGCTGGATCGCGGACGGTTTGAGGAGATCACAGGATTTGATCAGTTACCGGAGGTATTGAGGTCGATAGATGCAGCAGTTGATAGCGGACTCAGAGTGAAAGTAAATGTAGTGCTGCAACAGGATAAAAATGCAGATGAATGGCAGAAGATTCTGGAGATCGCAGAGAGGCGGCCGATTGATGTGCGATTTATCGAGATGATGCCAATCGGAAGAGGCAGAGAGTGTACAGGCGTTTCCAATGATGAATTGTTAAAGAAAATTCAGGAACAGTATCCTGGAGTCTGTAAGGACGATCGTGAGCATGGCAATGGACCGGCGGTATATTATCACATTCCCGGATTTGTTGGAAGTGTGGGATTCATCAGTGCAATCCATGGAGTATTCTGCAGTAACTGTAATCGGATACGTATGACGGCGACAGGAGAGCTGAAGCCTTGTCTCTGTTACAGAGATACAATGTCTGTGAGAGATGCAGCCAGGTATGGAACGGATTCGGATATTCGGGAAAAGTTACAGGAAGCTATACAGATGAAACCAAAGCAGCACTGTTTTGATGTCGAAGAGGATATTACAGAACAGCACAAGATGGTTCAGATAGGGGGATAACAGATGGGAAAGATATTAGGCATCTGTATCAGTGAAAAGCGCGGTACAGAGAAGCATGAGATACAGGAAGCCAATCTGGTTAAGGATTGGGGAATCGAGGGAGATGCTCACGGCGGCAAATGGCACAGGCAGGTGAGTCTGCTTTCCTTTGAGAAGATTGAAGATTTCCGGGCAAAAGGTGCAGAAGTAGATTTTGGCGCATTTGGCGAGAATCTGATCGTAGAAGGATACGATCTTCGGGCGCTTCCGGTGGGAACCAGATTTCAGATCGGAGATGCGGTGCTGGAGCTGACGCAGATCGGAAAGGAATGCCACAGCCACTGTCAGATCTACAAGCGGATGGGTGACTGCATCATGCCGAGAGAAGGCGTATTTACCGAAGTAGTCAAGCCTGGACATATCAAAGTGGGTGATGAGATTACCATGATTCCGCCGAAGAAAGATCGTCCATTTACCGCAGCAGTCATCACGCTGAGCGATAAAGGTGCTGCCGGAGAGAGAGAAGACAAGAGTGGACCGAAGATTGTAGAGATGATAGGAGAGGCGGGTTATGATGTGAAGGAGACATTACTTCTTCCTGACGGACGGACTGTACTGGAGAAACAGCTAATCCGTCTTGCAGACCAGCGTCAGATCAATGTAATCTTCACCACAGGTGGAACAGGATTTGCAGAGCGCGACGTGACACCGGAAGCAACCATTGCGGTCTGTGACCGGATGGCAAATGGCATTGCCGATGCGATCCGTAATTATTCCATGACTATCACACCAAGAGCAATGTTCAGCAGAGCAGTATCGGGTATCCGGAAAAGGACATTAATCATTAATCTGCCAGGAAGTCCGAAGGCAGTGCAGGAGGCATTGGAATTTCTGCTTCCGCATCTGGATCACGGGATTGGAATATTAAGAGGCAGTGAAGGGGAGTGTGCCAGATAGACGTGGAGGACTGTGAATAGTAACGGATAGGCACATCTTTCTCGAGAAAGATAAATAATACATTGGCTTATTACCGTTAGCTTTTTGAAAGTGGAACGGTTTAAGAATAGAAAACCATAGTAAAGAGGACAATCATGAAGAAACGAGTATTAGCAGCAATGTTAGCAGGCGTAATGGTATTGGGACTTGCCGGATGTGGCGGAAGTTCCGATGATAAGAAAGAAGACGCCAAGACAGAGGACACAGCAAAGGACGAAGACAAGGAAAGTGACGGAGAGCAGTTTGAAGACACCACGATTACGATTTTTGCAGCAAAGAGTCTGAACGGCGTAGTCGATGAGCTGATTGCTATGTATAATGAGGAGCAGCCGAATGTAGAGGTTGTAGCAAGCTATGACAGTTCAGGAACTCTGATGGAGCAGATTGAGCAGGGTGCAGTGTGTGACCTGTTTTTCTCAGCAGCACAGAAGCAGATGGATCAGCTCGAAGGAGACGAGCTTGTAGTAGACGGAACCCGTGCGAACGTAGTCAACAACCAGGTATGTGTGGTAACATACAAAGGAAGCGACACGAAGGTAACCGGACTGGAAGATATTGACAAGGCTGAAAGCTTTGCGCTGGCTGATGGAAGTGTTCCGGTTGGTAAATACACACGCCAGGCTATGGTAAATGCAGGTATGCTGGATAAGGTTGATGATGTATCTGCGATCACAACACAGGAAGTATCGGATGCACTCGGCGGAATCGAGATCAATGAGTGTGCCAATGTTGGTGCGGTAACAGCAGCTGTATCAGAAGGATCTAACGAAGTGGGTACCGTATATAAATCAGATACATACGGACTGGAAGACAAGCTTGAGATTTTGCAGGTAGTAGGCTATGACCTGACAGGAGACGTTATCTACCCGACCGCCCAGATCAAGAATGACGAAGCCGATGATCTGGAAAGTGAAGCAGCACTGGATTTCCTGCATTTCCTGACATCAGATAAGGCAAAAGAAGTATATGAGAAATATTTATTCGATACAGATGTAGAGTAATAAATGAATGATTAAAGTAAGGAGACGATCGAGATGAAAGAGATTATGGAGATTTTGAATAACCTGGACTGGAGTCCGCTGTTTATATCAATCAAGACGGGTATCGTGGCGACCATCATCTCTTTCTTTCTCGGCATCTATGCGGCACGTAAGATAATCAAGGCAAAACCATGGGTAAAGGCAGTGGCAGACGGAATCCTGACACTTCCTATGGTGCTGCCGCCTACGGTAGCCGGATTTTTCCTGCTGCTGTTATTCAGCAGAAGAAGACCGGTGGGAATCTTTTTGTATGAGACATTTGACATTAAGGTCGTACAGACCTGGCTTGGCTGTATTATCGCAGCAACGGTAATCGCATTTCCATTAATGTATCGGAATGCCAGAGCAGCATTTGAGCAGGTAGACGTGAATCTGATCTATGCAGGAAGAACACTTGGTATGAGTGAAATGGCCATTTTCTGGAAAGTGGTGGTGCCGACGGCAGGACCGGGAATCATATCCGGAACGATCCTGACATTTGCAAGAGCGCTGGGTGAGTATGGAGCAACGTCTATGCTTGCGGGCAATATTACGAAAAAGACGGCAACCATTTCCCAGAGGATAGCCATGGTCGTGCAGGATGGCGACTATATGACGGCGGGGGTGTGGGTCATCATCGTCATGCTGATTGCATTCGGTGTGATTGTATTGATGAATCTGATCTCCGGCAGGAAAATGAAAAATATCAAACGTTGGTAAGAAAGAGGACAGGTTATGGGTGAGTTTACACATTTTAATGGACAGGGCGAAGCAATTATGGTGGATGTCAGTGAGAAGCAGGATACGGTAAGAGAAGCGATAGCGTCGGGGCGTATCCGTATGTCAGAAGAATGCTATGCAAAGGTGAAAGCCGGTGACATGAAGAAGGGGGATGTGCTGGGTGTGGCGCGGATCGCAGGCATCATGGGAACCAAGAAGACCTCAGAGCTGATTCCGCTGTGCCATATCCTGAACCTCAGTAAAGCAGAAGTGGAATTTATCTGTCACGATGAGACCTGTGAGATTGAGGTCAGATGTACGGCAAAAACGACAGGTAAGACGGGCGTAGAAATGGAAGCACTGACTGGTGTAAATGTAACACTGCTTACCATTTATGATATGTGCAAGGCAGTAGATAAAGGTATGGAAATCAATGAAGTCCATCTGCTCCGGAAATCCGGCGGCAAGAGCGGACTGTGGGAGAGAGTATGATTGAGATAAATATCAGCAGGACACTGGGAAGATTCCATCTGAATATGGAAGTGAAGAGTGACAGCAGGCGGATCGGCATCCTGGGGGCAAGCGGCTGTGGCAAGAGCATGACGCTCAAATGCATTGCCGGAATTGAGTCACCGGATCGGGGGCGGATCGTGCTGGAAGGACGCACGCTGTATGACAGAGATCAGAAGATCAATGTGAAGCCACAGAAGAGGAAGATCGGCTATCTGTTCCAGAATTATGCATTATTCCCGACCATGTCTGTGCGTAAGAATATTATGGCGGGGCTGAAATGCGGCAAGGCAGAGCAGGAGCAGATCGCAGATAAGATGATCACCAAGTTCCAGCTGGACGGACTGGGAGACCGGCTGCCGGGAGAGCTTTCCGGCGGGCAGCAACAGAGAGCAGCACTGGCAAGGATCATGGCTTATGAACCAGAGGTGATCCTGCTGGATGAGCCATTTTCCGCACTGGATGAATTTCTAAAAGACAGACTGCAGCAGGAATTGATCCAGATGCTGGAGGATTATCCGGGAACCGTTATCCTGGTATCCCACAGCCGGGATGAGATCTACCGTTTCAGCGATGAACTGATAGTTATGGATCAGGGGAAAGTGGTGTGTCACGGAAACACAGAAGAGACGTTTGAATGCCCGGAATGGAAAGAAGCAGCAAGGCTGACCGGATGTAAGAATATCACGGAAGCCATCAGAGAAGACGAGCATCATCTGCAGGTGCCGGGCTGGGGTATCCGGTTTACGCTGGGACAGCAGATCGATGAGGATATCCGTTATGTGGGAATCCGTGCGCATGATTTCGAACCAATCTGGCTTGCTGACGGAGAGCAGCCGGAGGAAGGATGGATAAAAGTAAAAGTGGACAGTGTTGCAAAGCTGCCGTTTGAACATAAGTATTTTCTTAAAGAATCAGAGGAACAGGAGGATGTTTGCTGGTTCGTACAGAGAGATCTGTGGGATGTGCTGGAAAAGAAAGGCATGCCGGGGTGGCTTAAAATACCGGAAGAGAAATTGCTGTTATTAAAATAAAGTGCAATAAGGGAATCGGCAATGCCGGTTCCCTTAAAAATTAGAGTTCATAAACCCTGCGTTATGTGCTATAATAAGAAAGCATTTATAATGATACTATTTTAGAAGGAGTTATTTGGTATGGATTTGTTAACAATCAGAGAATTATATAAAGACCAGGAGAAGTATCTGGATCAGGAGATTACCATTGGGGGATGGGTAAGAAGTATCCGTGATTCCAAGACTTTTGGATTTATCGTAGTAAATGACGGAACATATTTTCAGCCGTTACAGGTAGTGTACAGCGACAAGCTGGACAACTTTGCTGAGATCTCTAAGATGAATGTCGGAGCAGCAATCATTGTGAAGGGTACACTGGTAGCAACTCCACAGGCAAAGCAGCCATTTGAGATCCAGGCAGAAGAAGTACAGATCGAGGGAGCATCCGCACCGGATTATCCGCTGCAGAAGAAGCGTCACAGCTTTGAGTACCTGCGTACCATCAGCCACCTGAGACCACGTACTAATACATTCCAGGCAGTGTTCCGCGTACGTTCACTGACTGCATATGCAATTCACAAGTTCTTCCAGGAGAGAGGTTTTGTATATGTTCACACACCACTGATCACAGCAAGTGACTGTGAGGGTGCAGGTGAGATGTTCCAGGTAACTACACTGGATATGGATAATGTGCCTAAGACGGATGACGGCAAAGTAGATTACGCACAGGATTTCTTCGGCAAGCAGACAAGCCTTACCGTAAGTGGACAGCTGAATGGCGAGACTTATGCACAGGCATTCCGTAACATTTATACATTTGGACCGACATTCCGTGCAGAGAATTCTAATACGACACGTCATGCGGCAGAGTTCTGGATGATTGAGCCGGAGATCGCATTTGCAGATCTGGAAGACGATATGGAATTAGCAGAAGCTATGCTGAAATACGTCATTACTTACGTAATGGAGAATGCACCGGAAGAGATGAAGTTCTTTAACTCATTCGTAGATAAGGGTCTGATCGACCGTCTGGAGAATGTTGTATCTTCTGATTTCGCAAGAGTGACTTATACAGAAGCTGTTGAGATGCTGGAGAAGCACAATGACAAATTCGATTACAAGGTATCCTGGGGCGTTGACCTGCAGACAGAGCATGAGCGTTATCTGACAGAGCAGGTATTTAAGCGTCCGGTATTTGTAACAGACTATCCGAAGGAGATCAAAGCATTCTATATGAAGATGAATGATGACAATAAGACTGTGGCAGCAGTAGACTGTCTGGTACCTGGCATCGGTGAGATTATCGGAGGAAGCCAGAGAGAAGACGATTACGAGAAGCTGGCAGCGCGTATGGAAGAATTGGGTATGAAGACAGAGGATTATCAGTTCTACATGGATCTTCGTAAATACGGTTCTACCCGCCATGCCGGATTCGGACTGGGATTTGAAAGATGCATCATGTACCTGACCGGTATGAGCAATATCCGTGACGTAATCCCATTCCCAAGAACAGTAAACAATTGCGAGTTATAAGCAATTACAGATGATGATGCCGCAGACTGACAGGAGGGATAGTATGAATATATTAGTAGTAGATGACGAAAGAGAAATAGCAGATGTTATCGAACTGTATCTTCAGAATGATCAGTATTCGGTATTTAAGTTTTATACGGGACAGGACGCATTGGACTGCATCCGGGATAAGAAGATTGATCTGGCGATTCTGGATGTGATGCTTCCGGATATTGATGGCTTCCAGATTCTGAAGAAGATCCGTGAGAAGTATACATTTCCGGTTATCATGCTGACGGCGAAGACCGAATATATGGATAAGATTACGGGACTTACGCTGGGAGCGGACGATTATATGCCGAAGCCATTTAACCCATTGGAGCTGGCTGCGAGAGTCAAGGCGCAGCTCCGCCGGTATACGCAGTACAATGAAGTGGGTAAGGATGCCGGGGATGTGCTCGATGTGGGTGGTCTGTCCTTGAACCGTACCTCGCACGAGTGTATTTACAATGAGGTACCGCTGACACTGACACCGATTGAATTTGATATTCTGTGGCTGCTCTGTGAGAACCGGGGCAAGGTGATCAGTTCGGAAGAATTATTTGAAAAAGTATGGAATGAAAAGTACTATAAGAACAGTAATAATACGGTAATGGTGCATATCCGGCATCTCCGTGAGAAGCTGAGTGCGCCGACCGGTAACTCGGATTTCATTAAGACCGTATGGGGAGTAGGATACAAAGTTGAAGAATAATTATCGTAAGTTAAAGTTCAGTATTCTGCTGGAGACGGTGCTGATCACGGCACTGACTGTATTGGTTGGCGGCTTTCTTCTTAATTATGTGGTGGACGGAATTTACAACGACTCCTTTGCAAAGGGGTTTGTCAAGTTCATGGAAACCTTTCATATGGAAGAACAGACCGCCATTCATTTATATTGGAGACTGATTGGGAATAACAAGATCTTCTTTTTGATTATGGGATTCCTTCTGCTTTTTGCGCTGTTTTTTTACATTGCACTGACGCAGATGACGAGATATCTGGATCAGGTAGGAGATGGCATAGAGAATATTCTGTCGGAATCGTCTGAGCCGATTCATCTGATCACAGAGCTGAAGCCGATCGAGATCCGTCTGAATGAGATCAAGGCAACGCTGAAACGGCAGGAGCTGGAAGCAGTGGAGAGCGAAAAGCGTAAGAATGATATGGTGCTCTTTCTGGCGCATGATCTGAAGACGCCGCTGACATCGGTGGTGGCGTATCTGACCATGCTTGATAGCCATCCGGATATGTCGGTAGAGGAACGTGCCAAGTACACACACATTTCTCTGGAAAAAGCGATTCGTCTGGGTGATCTGATCAACGAGTTTTTTGATATTACCAAGTTCAGTTTGCAGGAATTTGAACTGGAGCCGGTAGATCTGAATCTGTCTATGATGCTGGAGCAGATTGCCGACGAGTTATATGGAGTGCTTCAGAAGAAGCATCTGACCTGTGAGGTGGAAGCAGAGGATGATCTGGAAGTGGAGGGAGATCCTGACAAGCTGGCTCGTGTATTTGACAATATTCTCAGGAATGCTGTGGCATACTGTTATGAGAACACGACGATCCGCATTGATGCGCATAGAAAGCGTGGCGATGTAGAGATTATATTTCAGAATGAGGGTAAGAAGATTCCCGGCGCCAAGCTGCAGACGATTTTTGAAAAATTCTATCGTCTGGATGATTCCCGTTCTACTGAGACGGGCGGTGCGGGACTGGGACTTGCCATTGCCCGTGAGATCGTAGAGCTTCACGGAGGTCGTATCATAGCCAAGAGTGATGATAATAAGACGCAATTTATAGTAACGCTGCCATCGAAGAGCAAGCAGGAAGAAGGAGACAGCGATGAGGTTCATACACATAGCGGACGTGCATCTAGGCGCAAGTCCGGACGCAGGAAAAAAGTACAGCGAAAAAAGAAAAAATGAGATCTGGGACAGCTTTCGCAAAGTGATCGAGGTGTGCCGCAGAGAGGAGACAGATCTGCTGCTGATTGCAGGAGATCTTTTTCACAGACAGCCGCTGCTTCGGGAACTGAAGGAAGTGGATGCCATGTTTGGAAGTATTCCGCATACACAGGTGGTGCTTGTGGCGGGCAATCATGACTATATTAAAAAGCAGTCATATTACCGTAATTATACGTGGAATCAGAATGTGCACATGATCTTATCGGATGAAGTGTCGTGTATTCAGTTACCGACCATGAATCTGGCTGTGTATGGATGCAGCTATTATGAAAAAGAGAATCAGGAGTCGTTATATGAGCAGATAGAGTTAAAGGATATCTGCAGATATCATATTCTGCTGGCACATGGCGGGGATGCATCTCATTTGCCATTCCGCAAAACGGTTGTAGATGAGATTGGATTCGACTATGTGGCGTTGGGACATATCCACAAGCCAGAAGTGCTGATTCCAAATCGTATGGCATATGCTGGCGCGTTGGAGCCGATCGATCGCAATGATATCGGCGCGCATGGATTTGTGCGGGGGATTCTGGATCCGAGTGGATGCCGCATTTCTTTCGTGGAACATGCGGAGCGCGAATATGTACATCTGGATGTACCGGTGGATGAAAAGATGACTGGCTATGATCTGCATACCAGGATTGACGAACTGATTGGTCAGAGGGGTGTACAGAATATGTATTGTCTGAGCCTGGAAGGCAGGCGTGATCTAGATGTGGCATTTGATCTGAGCCAGATGGATACTTTTGGAAATGTGCTGGAGATCATGGATCATACCAGACCGGCATACGACTATGAGAAACTTCTGGGACGCAATCAGGAGAATCTGTTGGGGCGCTATATTGCAAGCTTTGAAGGCGCAGAAGCCGACAGCACGGAATACGCAGCTTTATGCGAGGGAGTGCAGGCGCTGCTTGATACAAGGAGAGAACAGACATGAAACTTAGGGAACTGAAACTGAAGAATTTCGGCAAATTTCATGATAAGAGCATTCAGCTTCAGGATGGGATCAATGTAATCTGTGGGGAGAATGAATCCGGCAAGACTACAATACATACTTTTATTAAGGCAATGTTGTTTGGACTGGAGCGCGGACGCGGACGGGCATCGGCGAAGGATACATTTTCCAGATATGAACCCTGGGAATACGGTAATTATTATTCGGGGGAACTGAAGTTTCAAAGCAATGAGAAAGATTTTTGTTTGCAAAGAAATTTTGATAAATATTCCAAGAGCGTTAAGTTATATTGTGAAACGGATGGCGAGGAATTATCTCCCGAGGATGGAGATCTGGAGATGGTGCTGGATGGACTGACAGCGTCGTCTTATGAGAACACACTGTGTATCGGGCAGCTTCATGCAGCGACGAACCAGGCATTGGCTGCGGAACTTAAGAATTATGCGACTGGTTATTATATGACCGGAGACAGTGATATTGATGTGTCAGCAGCGCGAGCGGAATTATTAGAGAAGAAGAAGGAAGCTGACCGGGAAGCAAGGGAGATGCTGCAGCGCAAAGAGCGTAAGAGGGAGGCGTTAGAACAGGAAGCGGCACATATATGGAGAGACATTCATTATATGGACAGCGAGTTAAAGGAAGTAGAACTGGAATTACAGTACCGGGACGTGGATGAAGTGGAAGAAGAACCGGCAGAAGAAGCGCCGACATCCAGGTGGAGAGTGCATCCACTGGAAATTGTGGCAATTATAGGTGCCTGTATTCTGCTTTTGTGTGTGTTGCCTGGTCCGTGGAATTCGTTGGTCACGACTGTAGTTATCGTGCTTGGAATCATCTATATCTGGAACAGGATGAAGGTCGGCAAGCGGAAAGCGAAGACAGAAGAAGTGGCAGAAGAACTGGATGTCGGGGAAGAGCTGATATCGACAGAGAAGCTTCGATGGAAGAAAGAACAACTGACCAATATGCGTAAGGAAAAGCAGATTGAATATGAGAATCTTCAGGAAAGTCTTCGGGAACTGGATCATATGAGTATGGATTACAGGGAAGTGGACCGTAAGAGAGAAGCACTTATGCTGGCAATCAGTCGTCTTGACATGTTGACTTTGGAAATGCAGAAGCAGATGGAACAGGTGCTGAACCGTAAAGCATCTGCGGTCATAGAGAAGCTGACGGATGGAAGATACAGCCGTCTGGTGATTAATGATTCTCTGCACATGCATGTATGGCATGAGAATCAGCAGATCGCGGTAGAACAGCTCAGCCAGGGAACGTTGGAACAGATTTATTTTGCGTTGCGGATGGCAGTAGCAGATCTTCTGTATGCGGAAGATTATCCGATTATTCTGGACGATACCTTTGCATATTATGATGATACCAGACTGGAACGGGCAATGGCGTGGCTTGCAGAATCGGGAAGACAGGTGCTTTTATTTACCTGTCATCACAGAGAAGGAGAACTGTTGAAAAAAATGAATATTGCTTATACAGATATAAGACTATAAAGAAAGGGAGTCATCACTTCTTGAAACGATGTTCATGAAGTAGTGACTCCCTTTCTTTGGTTGGCTGACCCCGAGTATTGTACCTCTCTCTGATGTCAAAACCTATGCTGTCTCCTGGGAATCTTCCTGCATAGCTTCTTCGTATTTTCTGAGAATTATGCTCTGAATCCGCTCTCTTGTGCCAGAGTTGATTGGATGCGCAACATCCCGATATTCACCGTCTGCTGTCTTCTTGCTAGGCATTGCAATGAAAAGCCCCTTTTCCCCCTCAATCACTTTGATATCATGTACTACGAACTCTTCGTCCATAGTAATAGATACCACAGCTTTGAGCTTTCCCTCCTTTGCAACTTTGCGCACACGTACATCTGTAATCTGCATGGCGTATTCAGCTCCTTTCTCCGGCGATAGTTCTAGCCGGCATTCCTCTATTCTTTTTATCCCACTATTGTTACAGCACCTCAATGACTGTTAATAATGATATATGTCAAGTATAGCATAGATTGCTGTGCGTGTGAACAAATATTACAAAAAAAATATAAAATAGCAAAGAAAATTGTTTAAAATTTACAAGAGTAAGTGCGGTTTATTTTTGCAAAGAGAAACATGATGTTTTATGACGTTTACAGCTTGGATTTTTTTTAATATATGTTTATAATAAGATAGATAGAACAGGCTAGGAGGCTTTGATTAATGTATAAGATTAATTTTGGAGAGCCAATCCATGTGCATTTTATTGGCATTGGCGGAATAAGCATGAGCGGACTTGCAGAGGTATTGTTAAAAGAGGGATTTACAGTATCGGGATCTGATGCCAAAGAGTCAGCTCTGACAGACCATCTTGAACAGATGGGAGCAAAAGTATTTTATGGACAGAAAGCGTCCAATATTATAGAAGGAATTGATGTAGTAGTATATACAGCTGCAATCCATGAAGATAACGAAGAATTTATGGAGGCAAAGAGACAGAAACTTCCAATGCTCAGTCGTGCAGAACTTTTGGGTCAGTTGATGCGTAATTATGATATGCCGATCGCAGTATCAGGTACCCATGGTAAGACAACTACGACATCTATGCTGTCACAGATTCTGTTGGCAGACGATCAGGATCCGACATTATCGGTAGGAGGTATCCTGAAGGCAATTGGCGGTAATATCCGTGTTGGAGATTCGGAACTCTTTGTGGCGGAGGCGTGTGAGTATACCAACAGTTTCCTGCATCTGTTTCCGAAGCTTGCGATCATCTTGAACATTGATGCGGATCATCTGGACTTTTTTAAGGACCTTCAGGATATCCGTAATTCGTTCCGCAAGTTTGCTGAATTACTTCCGGAAGATGGTGTGCTGGTAATCAATCAGCAGATTCCGAATGTGGAAGAGATTACAGATGGTCTGGCATGTAAGGTGGTAACCTTTGGCACGGATCCGTCCGCAGATTACAGCGCAGCAGACATTGCACATGACGAAGTGGGAGATTCTTCCTTCGATGTGATGCATGACGGACAGAAGATGGGACGCATGGCACTTTCTGTGACAGGTGAGCACAATGTGCGGAATGCATTGTCAGCCATTGCGGCAGCAGATATTCTGGGTATTCCATTTGTGTCTATGCAGAAAGGTCTGAAGGAGTTCCGTGGAACGAATCGTAGATTTGAATATAAAGGTACTAAAAATGGATTCACGATCATAGATGATTATGCACATCATCCGACCGAGATCCGGGCAACACTGACAGCAGCAGAGAATTATCCGCATAAAGAAGTGTGGTGTATTTTCCAGCCACATACCTACACCAGAACCAAGGCATTATTTGATGAGTTTGTTGATGCACTTTCTACAACAGACCATGTGATTCTGGCAGATATCTATGCTGCAAGAGAGACGGATACACTGGGGGTATCCTCAGAACAGATCGCAGAAGCATTGAAGAAAAAAGGCTGTGACGCATATTATCTGCCGTCTTTTGAGAAGATTGAAGAATTCGTTCTGGAAAGATGCCAGAAGGGGGATGTGTTGATAACTATGGGAGCCGGAGATGTTGTAAATATAGGAGAAAAGCTCCTTCAGGACTAGTTATCCACATTATCCACATGAATTTATCAACAAAAAAGACAGATTTTGCGTGAAAAAAAACTTTTTCGGTTTATTCCTCGATGCTATAATGTGTATGCTATGAGATGAGAGACGAGGAAGATCGAGATGACGAAATTAACTTTGACAAATTGCGTACAGGGTTATGCAACCCTGGTTGAGAATGAATTTATAGATAAATACATGGCAGAAGCGAATGGCGAGTATGTAAAGGTATACCTTTTATTATTGCGCTATAAGTGCGATCCATCTGTGAACCTTGGTGTGTCGGAAATTGCCGATATTCTGGACTGTACAGAGAAGGATGTCAATCGTGCACTGGATTACTGGACGAAGAAAGGTCTGCTTGATGTTGCCAAGAGCGGAGCTCAGTCTGCACCGCAGGCGCAGGAGAGAGAAGCGGCTGCGACACCGGTGAAGAAGGCAGCGCAGACAGTGATTTCTATGGTGAAGAAGCCAGAGAGTCCGGCGACACCGGAACCTAAGTCTGCACAGACACCGAGTGAGAAGAACCGCAAGGAATTCCGCGAGATTACGCATGTGACAGAGTTGTATCTGGGTAAGACACTGACCAAGACAGAAGTAGAAGAACTGGTGTATTTTTACGATGTACTTGGAATGTCAGCGGATCTGATCGAGTATCTGATTGAATATTGCGTAGAGAATGGGCATAAGAGCATACATTATATTAAGAAAGTTGCACTGTCCTGGAATGACCAGCATGTAACGACTGTAAAGGAAGCTAAGGATGCATCCGGTAAGTATAATAAGAACAGCTATGCGGTGTTGAACGCATACGGCATCAAAGGCCGGGCACCGGCAGAGCCTGAGATGGCATATATTTCCAGATGGAATGATGAGTATGGATTTTCGCCGGAACTGATCGTGGAAGCATGTAATCGTACTATGAATACGATCCATCAGCCGAGTTTTGATTATACGGAATCGATCCTGAAGAGCTGGATGGATAAGGGAGTCAGAGACATTGCTGATGTGAAGGCATTGGATCTGGTACATATGAAAGAAAAAGAAGCCAAGAAGACAGCAGTACCGAGGACATCAAGCCGTACCGCGAAGAGCAAGTTTAATAATTTTGAAGGACGCAAGTATCAGGATATGGATGAGCTTACCAGAAAGCTGATCGAGACCCGGTAGCATATTGATTCATATATTAATTCTTACATTGACAAGGAGAGAGCAGTGGCACTTACCAATTCGCAGTATGATCATTTCATGCGTATATATGAAAAGAGACAATTGGATAATGAGAACCGACTGCGGGGACGCTATGAAGAGGTATATGATCGGATCCCGAGACTTCGTGAGCTGGATCAGTCTATTTCGGAGCTTAGTGTTCGACAGGCACGCCGGATGCTGGATGGAGATGAGAGTGCGCTTACTGCATTAAAAGAAGATCTCCATCTTCTTTTTGAAGAGAAGAAACTGCTGTTGACCCAGGCTGGATATCGCGCCGATTATCTTGAATTATCCTATACCTGTCCGGATTGCAAGGACACCGGTTATATAGGAAAAGAAAAGTGCCATTGTTTTAAAAAGGCAATTATAGATTACATGTATACACAGTCCAATCTGCAGGAAATATTACAAAAAGAGAATTTCAATACATTTTCTATGGACTACTATTCGGACAGCCATATCGACCCGCTGACAGGCAGATCTTCCAGAGAAGCGATCCAGACGGCAGTCAGGGCATGTCAGGAATTTACGCAGAACTTTGCAAAGGATGGAGGCAATCTATTGCTTTACGGAGACACTGGTGTGGGCAAGACATTTTTGACGCACTGTGTGGCAAAGGAGCTTTTAGATCAGACATTTTCCGTAATATACTTTACAGCAAGCCAGTTATTTGATATCTTTGCAAAGAAGCAGTTTGAAAAGGATGAGGATGCAGCGCGGGATTATGAACATATATATGACTGTGATCTGCTGCTCATAGATGATCTGGGGACAGAATTTGCAAATGGATTTACCATCTCGCAGATGTTTGTCTGTCTGAATGAAAGATTACTGCGTGGCAAGTCTACGATGATATCCACGAATCTTTCACTGGATGATCTTAATAATATGTACTCGGAAAGGGTGTTTTCCCGTATTACCAGTGCATACACCGTTCTTCGGATTACCGGAGACGATATACGAATTCAAAAGAAACTTATGGGCAGAAAATAATTTTAGGAGGTACTTACAGATGATGCGCCGTAACGAACGTAACTTGGACAATATCCCGGTAGGAGCTTTGGGAATTATCGCACTTGACGGATGTCAGGAGATGGGAAACAGGGTGGATGAATACCTTGCCAAATGGCGTCATGAGGATGGATCTGAGTATAAGGATAATATCGCATTTTCCGGATATGAGAAGGACTCATATCTGCTCAGCGCAAAGGTGCCTAGATTCGGTTCCGGAGAAGCGAAGGGTATTATCAATGAGTCTGTACGAGGCAAAGACATCTACATTCTGGTAGATGTATGCAATTACAATTGCACTTATTCTATCAGTGGTCACGTGAACCACATGTCACCGGATGATCATTATCAGAACCTGAAGAGAATTATTGCTGCCATTGGTGGTAAGGCAAGACGTATCAATGTCATTATGCCATTCCTGTACGAGAGCCGTCAGCACAAGAGAGGCGGAAGAGAGTCTCTGGACTGTGCACTGGCACTGCAGGAGCTGGTACGCATGGGCGTAGACAATATCATTACATTCGATGCGCACGATCCGCGTGTACAGAATGCAATCCCGCTCAGCGGATTCGAGACGGTACGTCCGACTTATCAGTTTGTAAAAGGACTTCTGGGAACAGTTAAAGATCTGAAGATTGACAGTCAGCATATGATGTCAATCAGCCCGGACGAGGGAGCTACAGAGAGAGCCGTATACCTTGCAAATGTGCTGAACCTGGATATGGGTATGTTCTATAAGAGAAGAGACTGCAGTCGTGTAGTAAATGGACGTAATCCGATTATTGCACACGAGTTCCTGGGATCTTCTGTAGAAGGCAAGGATGTGATAATTCTGGATGATATGATTTCATCAGGAGACAGCATCCTGGATGTGGCAAAACAGTTAAAGCAGCGCAAGGCTAAGAGAATCTATGCAGCAGCTACATTCGGTCTGTTCACAAGCGGACTGGACAAATTTGATGAAGCATATGAAGAAGGCATTCTGAATGGTGTGCTGACAACGAACCTGATCTATCAGACACCGGAGCTTCTGTCTAAGCCGTACTACATTAACTGTGATATGAGCAAGTATCTTGCGCTTCTGATCGATACACTGAACCATGACAGCTCTATCGGAAGCATTCTGGATCCGGCAGATCGTATCCAGCATGTAGTAAACATGTATAACAATGGTGAGGAAGTGCTTCCATAAATAAAAGCAGGTTAATAAAGTGAAAATATAAATCGGCGGTTCCATTACGGAATCGCCGATTTTAAGTTAATAGTTTATGAAAATGGCACCTGAAATTCCAGCGGAGTTCCGGTGATCGGATGGTGGAACGAGAGTCTGTATGCACAGAGTTTGATTTCCTGCCATCCTTTTTTCTGCGCATTTGGATTGTATTTGGTGTCGCCGACGATTGGACAGCCCATATGGGCTAATTGTACACGGATCTGATGGTGGCGTCCGGTATCCAGGGTGACTTCCAGGAGAGTCTGTTCGGCTTCTCTGGACTGGATGCGATAACTTAAGCGTGCCTCTTTGGCACCATGGGTGTGGTGGTCACATACTCTGGAAGTATTGCTCTTGCTGTCTTTGACAAGGTAATTGACGAGTGTATCGGTCTCTTTGGACGGACAGCCGTCGACCAGCGCCATATAGTGTTTGCCGAAGCCTTCATTTGTTAACTGATGGTTCAGATTCCGGGCAGCCTTTGGATTCTTAGCAAATACCAGAATACCGGATACGGGCTGATCCAGTCTGTGGACTACGGCCAGATACGGTGCAGATCTATGTTTGTGTGAAGAAGAACGGTGTTCTGTCTCAGCCAGATGGTTCAGGATCATGTGCTCCAGATCAGGAGTGCTGATACGATGGCTTTGGGTGGCAAGACCATGCGGCTTGAAACAGACGATAATGTCCGGATCTTCATATAATATCTGTAATTCCTGTCTCATAAATATCTCCCCTTATTATGATGATAGTGTTTTTGCCCCAACCTAATTTAAACACAGTAGCAAAAAATGTGCAAGTGATAGAGTGGTTATAAAAAAATCCTATAAATTTATAGATAACACAAATAAATACGACTCACTTATAGATAAAGCCGATTTGTCAGACTATAAAACGAGTGATATAATAGTTGTGCGAAGCAAAAAGAAACACAAAAGGATTTGTATTTTAAAATATAAAAGTTATAAACCAATTAAAAAGATGGGTTATAGAAAATATCAATATATACGAGGTTTTTATGAGTGAGGCATATTTAAAAGCAATCGAATTGCATAAGGATTTCGGACATGTACAGGCACTCCGAGGGGTGTCTGTAGCAGCGTATGAAGGAGAGGTACTTGCAATCGTTGGTGATAACGGCGCAGGTAAGTCCACGCTGATCAAAATCCTGTCCGGAGTATTGAGACCAGATCAGGGCAAGATCAAAGTAGGTGATCAGGAATACACAGGTCTGACTACCAGAGGGGCAATCGAGGCAGGTGTGTCCACCGTATATCAGGATCTGGCACTGGGTAATACGATGGATGTGACATCGAACCTGTTTCTGGGAAATGAGTATTCCAGATTCGGATTTTTGAAAAAGAAGGCAATGAATAAGAAAGCAGAAGAACTGCTTCAGAATCTGGATATCAGAATTCCGGATGTGACGATTCCGGTTGGGAATCTGAGTGGTGGTCAGAGACAGGGCGTAGCAGTAGCGCGTCTGGTGAATCGCGGTGGTAAGGTGTTTATCTTTGATGAACCGACAGCAGCGATGGGACTGAATGAGACGAATGCAGTACTGAAGCTGATTCGCAGACTGGCATCGGATGGATATGTGGTAATTGTGATCAGCCACAATATGCCGCAGGTATTTGATATTTCGGATCGGATTTGTATTATGCGGCAGGGCAGAGTGATCGGCGAGATGAAGACCTGTGAGACGACCATGGACGAGGTGGTGTCTATGATTACAGGCGCAAAAGAAAAACAGGGACAGGCAGGTGCTTAGCGTGAAAAAGAAATTACAGGGACATTCATATATGATCTTTCTGATCACAATACTGGTCGTATTGATCATGGTATTATCTATTGCATCGCCATTTTTCCTTTCCTGGAAGAATTGCAGGAATATTCTGAATCAGTCAGCTATTTATCTGGTGCTGTCTGTGGGAATGACATTCGTGATCTGTATGGGAGAGATTGATCTGTCGGTAGGTGCGATCATTGGATTCTCCGGTATGATCATGGGTATGCTGTGTGTGGCAGGCGTGCCGTCACTGGCGGCTGCACTTTTAGGACTTGCAGTATCAGCCCTGATCGGTGTGGTCAATGGCGCGCTGGTAGCGTATGGTAAGATCAGTTCATTTATTGTGACGCTTGCAAGTATGACAGTGCTTCGGGGAGTGATTTTGGTATGGACCAATTCCAAGCCGATTTACGGATTTTCGGATATTTTTACATTCCTGGGTTCAGGTAAGATCGGACCGATCAATGTGCCGATCGTATTGTCATTGCTGATCGCAGTGATCGGAGCAGTGATCCTGCATAAGACAGTGCTTGGTAATTATTGTCTGTTCTGTGGAACCAGTGCACTGGCATTGAATCGTTCCGGCGTAGATGTTAAGAAGTTAAAAATAGTGATTTATGCGATCTGTGGACTGTGCGCAGGTATCGCAGGCATGATCGTAACAGCTAGACTGAATTCGGCAGAGCCGCTGGCTGGGCAGGGATATGAGATGGATGCCATTGCGGCAGCGGTTCTCGGAGGAACCAGTATGCAGGGTGGCAAGGGCAATGTAGCAGGTACCGTGGTTGCCTGCCTGATCCTGAATATTCTGAAGAACGGACTTGTACTTCTCTCAGTATCTTCTCATTATCAGGAAGTGCTGACTGGTGTGATATTAGTAATAGCGGTACTCATTTCGGAGAGCAATCGCAGAAAAAGGAGTGAAGTATAATGGACAAAAAAGTATTATCACTGGGCGCGATCGCCATGGATGTAGTGCTGAACAGCTATGAGCTTCCAAAGGATGACGGATTTGCCTTGATTCATCATGAAGAAATGCTTCCGGGCGGCAGCGCATCCAATGTATCAGTAGCGTGTGCGAGCCTTGGCATGGAAGCATATCAGACCGGTAAGATCGGTGATGACGAGGTAGGAAGCCAGTTTCGTAAGACACTGGTAGCAGATCATGTGGATGACCGATATGTGGTAACAAAAGAAAATGGAACTACCTTGCATACTTATATTATTACGGCACCGGGTGGTAAACACTGTATTTTTGCAAATGCGGGAGATGCGGTATGCACACTGACTCCGGAGGAGCTTCCGGCTGATATTATGGATGGCATGGATATTTTCTACAATGATATGTTCTCGCCGAAAGCAGCCATCTGGCTGGCAGAGAAAGCACTGGAGCAGGGTAAGCCTGTCATTTACAATATGCAGTGTGTGCCAAGTTTCATGGAAACTTGTGGGACAAGCCGTGAAGAGATTGAGAAGATGATGGAATTGTGTACTGTATTTATCAGTGGACGTGCCGGATACGAGGAGATGACCGGAGAGACAGATCCTTACAAAGCGATGCGCATGATTCAGGATAAATATCATGTAAAAAAAGGAGTAATCCTGACAGCAGGAGGCGAGGGCGCTTACTGGTATGATGGAGAACACGAGTATCATGCTCCGGCATATGAAGTAGAACCGGTAGATACGACAGGTGCAGGAGACTGCTTTATCGGTGGACTGCTGTATTCATATTTTGGAGAAGAAAAAGACGAAGCTTATGCATTGAAGTTCGCTAATGCAACGGCAGCTGTCAAATGTACGATCGCGGGACCAAGAAGCCGTGCAACCGTACAGGATGTATTGCATTTAATGGGGGAGAACCTCATTGAATAATAAATCTTACTAAGAGTTAAACAAGGAGGAGCAAAATGAAAAAGAAATTAGTAAGCATTTTATTGTGTGTATCAATGGTATCTGCAATGGTAGCAGGATGCGGAAGCAGTTATTCAGACGAGAAGAAAGAGGATACTAAGACAGAAGACACAGAAAAGAAAGATGACGCAAAGGAAGATGCTGCGTCAGGAGAAGACACGTTGTTTACTCAGGCGATGGCGCAGGTAGACGAAGACTTTGCACCACTGCCGAAGAAAGACAGCGGAGTGAAGCTTGCAGCTATCGAAAGTACACTGGCTAACTCTTTCTGGGTAACTATGCAGGAAGGTTACGAAGACACAGCCAAAGAGTATGGCGTAGATATTGACGTGCAGGCAACGGATTCTGATACAGATACAGCTGGACAGCTGAATATTCTGGAAAATATGCTCGTTAAAGATTACGCAGCAATCGCTGTATCTCCACTGACAGGTGACTGCCTGATTTCCGGTATTGTAAAAGCTAATCAGGATGAAGTACCGATCATCACAACAGGTAACGAAGTGGATGCTGATGCATTGAAAGAAGCCGGCGGATCTCTGACAGGTATGATCACGGTAGACTTCAAGTCTCAGGGAGAAATGGGAGCTCAGTACATCATTGATAATAACAAGAGCGACAGCAAGAAGGTAGCTGTTATCGCTGGTAACGAAGGTGGTACACAGGCAGACGCTCGTAGAGATGGAGCAAAAGAGGCATTTGAGGCAGCTGGTTATGATGTGGTAGCAGTTGAGCAGTGTGATTTCGACGTACAGAAAGCATATGATGCAGCTACAGCTATTATCGAAGCTAACCCGGATCTTGCAGGTATCGCTTGTGGTAACGATGATATGGCACTTGGTGTTGTAAAGGCTCTTCAGGAAAAAGACATGAAAGATCAGGTTATGGTAGTTGGTGTTGACTTCACAGAAGAAGCTAAAGCAGCAATCGAAGACGGAACATATGATGCAACAGTAGCTATGTCTCCATACCTTATGGGTAGAGAAGCTGTTATCATGATGCTGAAAGCCCTGGAAGGACAGGAAGTAACAAGCATTGGCGACAGCACACCAATGGCACTGGTTAATGCTGACAACGTAGCTGAGATGTCTGACTGGCACTAAGCGTTAGGAAAGTAATGAGGCGGAAATATCCGCTTGATCATAAGGGGGAGATGTGCAATACATCTCCCCTTTTGTGCATGCGGGCAGGAATAGTGGCTGCCTGCGTGCTATAATAGAGGCGAGGTGATGAATGTGTATAGCTTAAATGACAGAATCCTGGGATGTCTGATCGGAGCAGGAGCCGGCGATGCCATGGGAGCAGCAACTGAGAGCCGGACGACCGAACAGATCCTTCAGTATTTCGGACACAAGGTAACAGATTTTGAAGTGACGCCAATGGATACATTTGCCAAAGGCAACCAGCCGGGGCAGGCAACAGATGATTTCAGTTCGGCGTATTTTATTACCAGACATATTATCGACCACGATGGTGAGATTACGTCCGAAGTGGTAAAAGAGGCATTGATTGACTGGTCAGAACACCCGATATTTTTTGACCGTTTTGCGGGACCGACAACTCGTATGGCAATCCGCCGTTATAAGGGAGAAGAGATACCGGAATCTGATGCAATCCAACTGCTTCCGAGACAGGCAACCAACGGTGCGGCCATGAAGATTGCACCAATCGGTCTGTTTAATCCTGGCAATGTAGATCAGGCGATCTATGATGCAGCGGTAGTAACCATGGTAACGCATGATAATTATCTGGCGATTTCCGGCGGAAGTGCGGTGGCAGCAGCGGTTGCGGAAGCGGTAACACCGGATGCAGATGTGTACAGCATTATTCAGGCAGGAATCTACGGTGCGAAAGAAGGAGCACGTATCGGCAGAGAAATAGGAAGAGATGTAGCTGGGCCGTCGGTAGTAAAACGAATTGAGATGGCGGTAGATATCGGACTTGGCAAGGGTACACAGGAAGAGAAAATGGTCGAGATCGCAGAGCGGATTGGCATGGGACTTCATGTAGCAGAGGCAATTCCGAGTGCATTCGGCTTCTTCGCGGCAGGCAGTGGGAATCCGATGGATGCAATTATCGGTGCGGTAAATGCGGGGTACGATACAGACACAGTAGCGACCATGGCAGGAGCAATGGCAGGAGCACTGTCAGGATCAGCAGCATTTCCGGAGCATTTCTTACCGACAATGGAAAAAATCAATGGATTTGAGATCCGTAAAATGGCAGACGATGTAGAGCGGATTGCAGGTATCAGACAGAAACGGGGTGATCAGAATGTACGATAAGATATTGGGATGCCTGCTGGGCGCAGCGACGGGAGATGCAATGGGAGCAGCTACAGAGGCCAAGTCCACCGGACAGATCAAAGAGATCTTTGGCGGACGTGTGGAATCTTTTCAGAAACCGCCAAGAGACGTACAGGCGAGAGGACGAAAGCCGGGTCAGGTGACGGATGCATTCAGTATACCTTATATGCTGACAAATGCAATCGTGCAGGCGGATGGTAAGATTACCAGAGAGGTCGCAATGGAATCTCTGTTGGAGTGGGGAGATACCGAGTATTTTGAACCATTTGCGGGTATGACCACCAGAAAAGCAATTATTGAGATGAACCGGCAGAAGAAAATGAATACCTGGGATTATATCGGACATTTGGGCAATAAGCTGTTTAAGGGACATTATTATGCACTGTCCTCTAATGGAGCTGCGGTAAAAGCGTATCCGGCGGGCTTGTTCAGCAATGGAAATGTGGATAAAGCAATTGAAAATGCAGTGGAGATTGCAATATCTTCCCACGATGATCCATGGTCAGTGTCAGGAACATGCGCGATCGCGGCAGCAATCTGTGAGGCTATGAAGTATGATGCAACTGTATACAACATTGTGCAGGCAGCAAAATATGGATGCAGGGAGGGAGAAGCGCTTGCCAGAAAACGGACAGATATTCATGTGTATCCGGGACCATCGGTTGCAAAACGATTGGATATGGCAATTGATATTGCACTCCATACTTCAGACGATAAGAATTCGGTTGATGAGCTGCGTGACCGCATCGGAAGCGGACCGGCGATTGCAGAGACGGTACCGACAGCAATCGGTATTTTTATCGCAGAGCGCGGTGATAGCATGAAATGCATCTGCGATGGAGTAAATATCGGAGATGAGACCAGTGCGATCGCAAGTATTGTGGGAGCGCTGTGCGGTACGTTCCGCGGAAGCAGGAGTTTTCCGGAAGACTATCTGGATTTCTTAAATGAGCAGAATGGATTTGATCTGGAACTGCAGGCAGGAGCAGTGTTATCAGCATGCGAGAATTTATCATAGAGTCGGCACTGCTGACACATGGCCTGAAAAGTATCAGCAGTGAGCGCTTGAAACAAGAATTGGATAAAAAATGGAAGATTGCATGGTTGGATCACGGGCGGACGATTGTAGGAAATGTGGACGAGTTCTGTGAGTTTCGGGAGCGGGCAGCAGACTATGGGCGCGTGAATTATTTTAATTACGATCAGGCAGTTCGTGCAGGGAGATCAGGCGCATTGACCGCATCGGGAGCCATGCGGGTGTGTGAAGACAGAAAGATTCCGCTTGTGGTGACTTGTGGAATCGGAGGATTAGTGCCAGATCAGTGTGCAGAGAAATGCAATGATCTGCGGGCGTTGATGCAGTTGAAAGTATCGATGCTGGCAACGTCATTTAAAGATATGTTTGATTTTTTATATTCGGTTGAACAGGCAGAAAAATCAGGTGTCCGGGTATGTGTGTCTGATGAAACACTGCCGGGAGGATATGTGTTTCTGCCTCGGGAAGCATCCGGGACAAGACTTCCTGAGGTAAAGACTGCCACACCTCATATGCTGTGCCTGAACCCTATCCCGGCAGAGAAACGGATTCAGGATCGCGGTATATTGGAAGAAGCAGTTATTTACGGGAAAAAACAGGAAAAGCAAGGGTGCTATTTTCATCCGGCGGTGAATGTAAAGATTGATGAATTGACAGGTGGAAGATCGTCAGAGATCCAACTGGAGTCATTGATTGCCAATGCACACTTTGCAGAAGATATATGAGCATAATGGATGTAAATTGATAGTAGGAAGGATAAAGACATGAGAACAAAACGGACCGTCACCAGACGGATACAGGTATTAAAAGAAAATCGAAAGAAATATGCCAGAACATCCGAGATTCCGGTACGTGATGAGGCGTACCGGGAGGCGGTCCGGGAACACCCGGAGGCATCTGTGGAAGAACAGTATGCATATGGATTTGCAAATACACTGGCGAAAAAGGCAATCCTTATACCGGAGGATGATCTTTTGGCAGGGTATTTGTTTCAGTATGCATATAATGTGAATTTCCCAATGAAGGTATCAGAAGACTTTGATCCGGCAGAGCGTGCGAAGTTCCAGATGGACATGGAGCGAGAAATAGAAGAAACAAAAGAATTGCAATCAGAATCTACATCAGATGAGCTGGATGAATTTGCGGATGCTGTGGAGACCTGGCTTGTGAAACACTGGCATTCGGGACATACGCTTGCCGGATATGAGATGCTTCTTAACACTGGATGGGGAACATTGCTCTCGCGGGTGGAAGAACAGCTTGGAAAAGCGCAGAGTGAAAAAGAAAAGCAGACGGCACATGCGTTCCATATTGTATTAAAAGCATGTATGAGTTACATGCACCGCTATCTGGAAGAAACAGAAAGGCGATTAAATAATTTAAAAAGAATTAATAAAATTGACAATGATGGTTATGACGACGGATTCGGAACCAGGAGGGAATGTTTGGAACGAATGCGGGACGCATTGATGAATATAGAGACAAAAGCACCGGAGACATTTTATGAGGCGTTGCAGTTACTGACGCTTGCCAATGAGATGATGTACTGCGAGAATATTCCATCGGGCATTTCTCTCGGCAGGATTGATTATTATCTGTATCCGTTTTACCAAAAGGATGTGGATGCAGGAAGACTTAATTATGAAGAAGCGGGTGAATTGATCGAGGCTTTCTGGCTCAAATGCAGCTGTCAGAAAAAAGCTTATCAGAATATGACTCTTGGTGGATGTGATGCGGATGGCAGATGTTCGGTGAATGATCTGACCTACCTGTGTCTGGAGTCGGCAGCGAATCTTCGCGTGGATCAGCCGTCGGTGAATTTTCGGTGGACGGATGATATGCCGGAAGAGGCATGGAAGGCTGTGCTTGCATTGATCCAGACGGGGATGGGATTTCCGGCGCTCCTTTATGATCCGTGCTGCATGAAAGCGCAGATGAATAATGGCGTGTCGAAAGATGATGTGTGGAATTATGGATTTGTAGGCTGTGTGGAAATGGCGATTCCGGGGAAGGAAAATGCGATGACGGAGCTGGCAAGGCTGAATCTGCCAAAGCTCTTGGATCTGCTTCTGCATCAGGGGAAAGATACCTGTAGTGATAAGATATTCCGGATGAAGAATCAGAAAAGCTTAGCTGAATTTGAAACTTATGAAGAACTTGAACAAGCGTATCTGAACGAATTGGAATACTGGGTACGAAAGATTATCCGCAATCTGAACCGCATCGAGCATCTGTATGCAGAGAAATATCCCCTTCCGTATCTGTCTGTGCTGACGGAAGATTGTATAGGCAGCAGAAAGGATGTTATGGCAGGCGGTGCGAGATATACCAGCGTGGGATTTAATCTGGGCGGTATTGCGACTGCGTCAGATACATTGGCGGCAATCCAGGATGTGGTTTATGATAAGAACATGCTTACGCTGGAGGAATGTGTGAAGATTACAGATCATGACTTTGAAAATGCCGATTATATGCTGCAGTATATGTCAGTGCGTGCACCGAAATACGGTAATGATCAGTGTAGAAAACAGGATGCCGATCGGATCGCGGTCAAGATGGAAAGACTGGTATCAGACATTTTGAAGGAACACCGGAATTATTGGGGCGGCCCCTACCGGCTGGGATTATATACAGTAGAAGATCACGCTATTATGGGTATGCACACAGGCGCAACAGCAGACGGAAGAAAGAGTGGAGAATCCTTGTCTAATTCGTCTGGAGCATCCCAGGGAAAGGATACCCATGGACCAACTGCACTGATTAATTCGGTTACGAATTTTCCAATGGAAGAAGCTGGCAATGGCATGGTATTAGATGTGAAATTTACGCCATCTTTATTAGCAGAAGAGACTGGGAAACGGGCATTGCGGAGTCTGATTGAGACGTATTTTCATAAGGGTGGCATGGAAATGCAGATCAGTATAGTGTCAGTGGAGACACTTAGGGCAGCACAGGAGCACCCGGAGAATTACGCGGATCTGATCGTGCGGGTGTCGGGATTCAGTGCATATTTCTGCTCACTCAGAAAGGCAACGCAGGACGAAATCATCAAGCGGACAGAACATGTGATGTAAGTGCATTTGGTTGAAAGATATTACAGGTTTGGAAAGAGGCTATGGGATGACAAAGGAAGAACTTTACCGAGAATTGGTGAAGCAGAAAATGGAAATGACACCTGGCGAACGGATGAAAGCATACATGGCAGGAGAAGAAGTGGACTGCATTCCGCACAGGTTATTGTCAGCGGATGATGCCCTGGGTGTGGCATGGGGATATTCCAAGCATGATCTGTATAACAACCTGGATGTTCGTGCAGCGCAGCTCAGGAAGAAGCAGGAATTATACGGTGATGCATCGATTCCGTTCAAATTGGGACTTCGTGGAATGGGAATCGCCCTTGGCTCAGAGGAAATTGTATCAGATCGCGGAGAAAATGATATTGGCAGACGTTTTTTAGATACATATGATAAATTATACATTTTGGAAGAATTTGAGGTGGAAAGCAATCCATGGATGCAGAAGAAGATTGAGACTGTGCGGGAAATGAAACAGAGGCTTCCAGAGTTGAAATACAGTGGTGGTATGGCAGGACCAATTACGACAGCGATTGCTATGCGACCGATTGAATATGTGTTGCGGGACATGCGGAAGGCACCGAAGGAGTTACATCGGCTGTTAGAATTAATTGTTGTGTGTAATCTAAAATATGTACGGGCTGGGTATGAAAAGCTGGGAATTACATCCTGGTCGATTTCAGATCCTGTTACTACTACAGATATTCTGGGCGTGCGGTATTTCAGAGAATTTTCCAGTCCATATCTGAAGAAGCTTCACGATGGCATTGTTTATATTACAGGATCGGAACCTACGATTCATATCTGCGGACACAGTAAGCTAATCTGGGAAGATCTTGCAGATTGTGGATTTACAATGCTAAGCGTGGATAACTGTGAAAATATGTTGGATTTTCAGCGAATTGTCGGTGATCGGATGTTCCTGACCGGCAATGTACCGCCGGTGGACGTGATGCGGAACGGAACCATTGATGATGTGATCGAGGCTGTGAAAGGATCCTTACGTACCGGAGCAGAGAACCCAAAAGGGTTCATGCTGAACACAGGGTGTCAGGTATCGATGGGAGTACCTCTTGAGAATATGGATGCGTTTTTCTATGCAGCACGGAAATACGGTGCCGGGGCACAGATCGGACAGATGCCGAAAGGGATGAGCGCTATACTTTGAAAATTATATAATTACCTGCATAACAAAGTATTTATCTGTAACAGAAAACTGGCAATTTCCACCGAGCTTTTCAGTCACATACCAGATGCTGCGCGTACCGAATCCATGACCGATCTCGGAAGTCCGAGGCAGTCCGTCGATAATCTCTGGTGGGGTGGCATATGTGTTTTTCAGGGATAATAGTAATTTATTCTCTTTTATATGTAAGTCTAATTTAATGAATCGTTCAGTTTCCGGAAGTGAGGATACAGCATGAATTGCATTTTCCAGACCGTTGGAGAGAATAGCTGTCATATCAATATCTGAAATAGATAATTCTTCCGGGAGCTGGATGGAATATTCAAAACAAATCTTATGATGTTCGATTTCATTTCTGTGAGAAGATAGAATTAAGTTTACAATTTCATTTTTACAATACCTTTGCATTGCAGTTTGATCGGATGTGTGAATTATCTCACGGATATATGTAAGGGCTTTATCATTTTCATCATTTTCAATATAAGAAGCAATGCTTGATAGAAAATGTCTCATATCATGGCGCAGAATAGACACAGCGCGTTCGGAACGGCGGATTGCTTCCAGTTCTTTTTCGGTCTGGACTCGTTTCATTTCCATTAACTGGTTCTGCTGTTCGATTTCTTTACTGGTTTCATATTCTTTAAAGTACAAAAACAGAAACATCAGATAGGTGATGCAGAGTACAAATCCCAGGAATTCTCCGACAATCTCAAGCCCGGAATAAAGCAGGGAAGTGTAGATACTGGTTACATAGTCAAAAATGTAGTAAACAAATGGCATAAAGCCCAGAATTGCCAGAGATTTGGCATTCTTTTGGAGAAGCTGGGATGTGACGTCTGACACATAATGTATCAGCAGGACAAATACAATGATAGTTACACAGATCCGGACACTGTAATAGATCCATTCCTGATGTGATACAGTCAAAGCAGTAATACCAATCCAGTTACTAATCTGACAACAGAGATAAGCAGTCAGCACAGAGAGAACCGACAGCAGAAGATTGTATTTATAATAAAGTGTGAGAAAAAGCACCAGTGGGATGTGGATGATCAATGGGTAGACCTGCTCAGTAAATGTGATTCCGTGTGTCAGGAACGAAAGCGCATAAATGACACCGGTGAGACAGGAAAAAATCAGTAAAGTAAGATTATTCTTCCGATTCAGCCGGATACCGAGAAATGCAGCAGATGCATAGACCCCGAACAGTAATGTAGTTGCATGATGAAGCAGACCTAATATATTTGTAACCATGGTGAATACCTCTTAATCCCGGAACATCTGGGCAAAATATGCTTCTTTGAATGCCTTCGCATAACCGCGGGCAATCGGAATGGATTTGCCGGACTTCATTGTAATCTGTGTTGTGGTGAAATGATCTACATTCTG